>Ga0172365_10000083_pt1 | contig 49485 bp, 45 predicted proteins | sample LakKivSesite48cm_FD_114535 | JGI IMG/M metagenome (GOLD analysis project Ga0172365, IMG submission 114535) | Sediment microbial communities from Lake Kivu, Rwanda - Sediment site 48cm | ecosystem: Environmental > Aquatic > Freshwater > Lake > Sediment | place: Rwanda: Western Province, Lake...
CAACAAAGTAAACATCAACTTCTTCATAACGGACTCTCCTGATTTCGCATTGCCCTGTTTCGCCTCGGATCGACTACCAAATTCGGACGGAAGAAATATGTGGGTGGCGCAGACGCAGCCGCGCCGCCTGTCACATACCGGATAATCACTATGCCGCTGCCGCCGTTTTTGCCGTCACTGCCGCTATTGCCACCTGGTCCGGTCCCGGCTCCACCGTTACCCGTATTGGCCGCACCAGCAGAACCTGCTGCTCCTCCCAACCCGCCAGCCGCGTATGTGACAGGGACGCCAGAGAGCGTAGAAGAAATGCCTGCACCAGCCGCCCCAGCAGTGGTGCCGTTAGGTGCGTTGCCACCCGCTCCACCAGCACCGCCACCACCACCACCAGAAGAACTGGTCTTGCCGCCGCCACCTGCGTAACCCTCCTGCGGACTCACGGCTGTAGTAGCCCCACCGGATTTCTTGCCACCAGCGCCACCACCGCAACCGCCTTCGTATCCTGCCTGACCGCCACTGCTATACATTCCGCCAAGACCGCCTCCCGGTGCCGTCAATGATCCGAAAACAGAATTGCTGCCACAGGTTCCCCAAATATCTGGATTGCCCTGGCTTCTTATGCCCCCTTTTCCCACTGTGACGCTGATGTCGCCCGAAATCACATTTGACCAGCCTCTATTGACAGCACCCGCGCCACCGCCGCCACCACCTCTGTTGCCGCCGCCACCTCCACCGCCACCGACAATCAGGTATTCCACATCGCCGCCTTCTGTAACCGTAAACGTGCTGTTAGTCGTGAAGATGTGCGCGGTGAAGTTGGTGCCGTTCTCGGTGTAGTTGGTGATCGTCCCTCCCGTGGCGGATACTGCTTCTACATTCTTCGGTAAAATAAATAGCCACGCTAATATAATACATATCAATTTATTTCTGATCCACATAATCTACTCCACAATATCAGGATGCCATGTACAATCATCCCACCACAAATTACCACCTTCTCTCTTTGCTTCTGCATCAATAGCTAATAATTGCAAAGAAGGTATTATTTGTTGTTCTACAGGCAAACTATTAATTATTATTTTTATGGCATCAAAACCAAGTTTTTTATGAGTAGTAGTACCTGATAATTGATCACACATCAATAAGAAATTATTCTCAACTTTCTTCAAACTAAGAGATTTAGCATCTTGACGAGCAGCTTCTTCTGCATCATCAACAGCAGCCTTCTCCTCAGGAGTCATTTCACTACCATCCGGATGTTTATATTTAGAAGGTAAATCTACTATTCGTTTTTCCTCAGAAGTCATTTCTACCCATAACCCACCTACTTGCTTCTTATACTTAGCAGGTAAATCTGTAAATGCTTTCTCAGCAGTAGATCTTTCAACTATAGTATTATTTACTATTTTAAGATAATTGTAAGATAAACTACGCAACTCTATAGATACAGGAAAGATAGCGTTCGTAGGAAATGGAGTTTCACCATTTACCACAGTAACTCCATTAATATTGTCATAAGGTACTGTAACAGGCACTCCGTAATACAAACCAAATGAGTTAACTACTGTTAATAAAATACTACTAATACAAATTGTAATTTTTTTCATTATTATCTCCTGTAAATATAATCAAGATTCAATGTTTGTGTAAATGAGTTAGTAGAAGAAATTCTAGTCCACAAGTTACTAGTACCAGATAAATCAATAGTAGCGAATCCTCCAAACTCAGCAACTCTAGATACAGCACATGTTGCAGAATGAGGATTAACTAAGTTATTCTCAAATATCAAATTATTACCAACTACAGAAGATATTCTAGCAAACTCATTACTTTCAGTGAAATAAACTAAATCATTAGCTCCGAATCCAGTAGTATCTACTACAATAGCAACATTAGTAGAAGTAGATATTAAAGGCACAGTAACAAGTAACATATTGGCTCTCCAGTATGCATTTGATCCACTGTAATCATTATTAGCATAAAAAGTAAGAGTTAAAGTCTTACTAAAAGTATTCGTACTTAATGAATATAACTTCCCCCAACTAAGTAAACAATCAGGGTAAATAATTGAAACTGGGAAATTAGTAGAAGAAATAGATACAAATGGCACACTACGAGCACCAACACTTCTAGTAGTTCTATTTAAATAAAACACATTTTCGCCAACATTTGTCAGAACAGGAACGCCCTGAACCATAAGATTTGTAAAATTACCAGTACTAGCGCTAAAATTAGACGCACTAAGCTCTTGGTAATAACAACTAATATTAGTATAAGATATTGTCCCAGAACTACCAGAACTAACAAACCCAACGCAACCAACCAAAATTAACAATACCAATATAATCTTATTCATATAATTACTCCCTATAACTTAGTAAATATCGGAATGAATTTTAAACCCTTACCATCAATATTTACCAATATAAACCCATACTCTTCAAAATCACCACTGCTTGTCTGAGTCCCAATAATTTCAATATAATCTAATACTTCACCTTGCCCAATAATTCAAAAAAGGATTTCGTCAAAGCCTTGTACGTTTCAAAACCACAATTTTAAGAATGTTTTTTGTATCAAAACCAAAAGTCGTAAGTGGCTGATTAAGACCCACTTCCTCCTTTATAGAGGTACCGGAACCACCTGCTTCTTCCTCCCGGCAGCGTATATTCGGGGGTAACATATTGAGCCATTCCATAAAGTTTTCTGGTCTTAGCGTTCTTAGCGGTTTCAGCCCAAAGAGTTTGATACTCGCCGTAGAGTTGCTGGAAAGTCTGAATAGCTTGTTGTGCGCCATTCTCAGGAGAGTCTGGTCTCATAAAAATTACCATCTTCTCTTGGAAATTAAGACCAAAAATCAGTCTCTTCAGAGCGGTAATGGCGGCATAGAGCAATACTGGAGCATTCCACTCGCCGGGCATCATAACCAAACTATTGTATACAATGCTGGCAGGAGGTTGAGCGTTCATAATTTGCAAGCCCAAGTCCAAGAAAGACAATATTTCTTCGTCGCTGAAATAGGCAAAATTGTAGAACATATTGACGCTATCTTCAGGAGCCATTAATCCATCAATGTAGAGTCTGCCATTCCAATCTACCCACCATCCATCATCGACAATCCTGTTATTTATTCTGGCTATGGGTCTTGGGTCTTTGTTCCAGTTATTGTAGGCCAAACTATATACTGTTGAAAAACGACTCGTCTTGCTCGTCCAACTTACAAAATTAACAGTAGTGGGTCCTATTCCGCTAATCTTCGTTAGTACTCCAGATGCAGAAGGGCTACCGGTTCCTACGCAGACCAGAGTAGGCTGATAGACCCATGGAGTAGTAGTGGTAGTGGTTGTAACCGGAGCCGAACTGGACGAGCTGGAAGAAGTAGTTCCAACAGATATACTGGATTCCGATGATAGAGAAGAAGAAATAGATGAAGTGCTAGATTCAGACGATGGAGAATCTATGGAGCTACTGTCGCTGCTCATGGAACTACTGGTGACATTGCCAATACTTTCGCTACTGGAAGTACTTTCGAAAGAAGAACTGCTGGAATAATAAGGGTGAACTAATTGCCAAACGGTGAATTTTTGCCCGTTATTGAAATATACAGTTCCCGGGTCAATTTCGTAGGAATCCTTATCCAAAACAAAATAGTAATACTGCTTTACTCTCTTGGCTTGGTTCTCTTGCTGAACCCTCATAGCCTGTTCCCAATAGATAGGAATATGCATTGCCTCGTAAATAAAATCATTGGAAAGATCCTTCATTAGCTGAATAACTCTATCGTCAACCTTATGGCTGATGGATGGACTAATGAAGTTAATGTAGGATTCCAGCGAATACACATTAAAAATCATTGTCTGTTCGGTGACGCTAGAAGTAGGAGACCATTGGAAAGTCCATCTGTCATAATAGTTGCCAACGGGAAGATTAGCCGGAACATACCAGTCTGCATAGTAAATTCCAGTATGTTCGTTTTGTGCAACAACTTGATCTAGAACTGTAACCCCATCAGTATCAATGATTTCCACAAGCGGCTGACTTGCCGGATTGGATAATCTTCCATTCCACTCGAAAGTGCAATACAATCGCACTATCTCATTCTGAATAGCAGTTGTTCTGGTTTGAATTGACATGCAAATCCTTTAAGGCTTAGGGTTCATTTTTTCTTCGTGCAATCTTACTCTCTCTTCATATTCCCTGCGAGATCTTTCCTTATCCCTCTGACGATGCTTTTCCCAATCATAGGGCTTACCGGGAAGATTCGTAAAATTCCTTCTGTACCAGTCCCACATTTCTTCCATAGTAGCATACATATTGGGATGTGCTTCTTTGAACTTCTGGATGATTCTTTCTTTTAAAGGAGGGTGTAGCCACCGCCTTCTGATTTCAGGATCATCGCCTCTTAGCTCTGGATAATCCATTTTTTGAGCTCTTTTATACCAATTATCCGATCCTGCAAAGTGAGACTCATCGACATGTTTCCCGGCAGACAAAAAAGCAGATATACTTCTAGCTGCTTCTGCAATATCGCCGCTTTTCTTATATGTTTCAATAGCCCTAAAAATACCTCTTCTAACAGAGGGATCTTTAGAGATTCCCGTCATTCCGCTATGAATTAGGCTTGCAATAGCTCCGACAAATTGGCGATCCGACATTGCTCCTGACTGCCATCGTTCCCATATTCCTTTGGACTGATTAGGATTTTCTTGAACTATTGGATATGAATGTTTGGACTGAATATTCATAGACGCCATCTTCTTTCTTTTGCGTCTTCTCTCTACGGTCTTTTTAACAATATTACGATCTGTCTCATAGCCTTCGCATTCAGGAAACGTTTGAGTATCTAAATGTCCCTTGGGTGGGCGAAATCCTCCGCAGTCATTACCGGACTCTGCCTGTAATTCAGATTTAGAAGATATGCGAACAATTTTCATTATCTCAATCTCATCCTATCCTCAAAAGCCTTCCATAGTAATTTGGACATCTTTTGTATCTTGTCTTCTGTCTTAGCAACTGTTTCGGGAGTAGCAACGACCTGAGGAGACGGCGAAACCTCCTCCTTGACCTGAGGAACTTCCGTAATCGCTCCAGCACCTCCAGCACCCGGCTCATCACCACCAGTATACATTGCAATAGTTTCCTTCACTACATTATACATTCTAGTCAAAGCTACTGCCAAAAGAGCATTGCCTTTTGTACCAGCGGTTCCCATTAGCTTGGGGTTAACCTTATGTTCCTGAATAATATCTGTTGCGTATCTCTTAATAAACAAAGTAGATACACTCAAAAAGTTATTCATGGCATCCAATACCGGTTTTCCCTCTGGAGTATTCAAAAATTCCTTAGATCGCTGTCCTTTTTCCAGATCGCCCATATACTTAGTCATATTATCAATAGATTGTTTGATCTGAGTAAGTTGCTGAAGATCTTCCTGACTACCCTTAATGGCTTTTTTCAAGCTGGCAATATGCGTCCATAGAGAAGTGGACATGGAAATTTCTTTGTATTTCTGTTTTCCGCTTGGTATGTCCGAAGGCTGAAATGGTTGTATGGGCTCATCGTAAATTTCTGGTACTTCCTTTTGCTCAATCCTTGCCTTTTCTTCTGCCTTCTCTTTTTGTTCTTGAATTTCTCTATGTTTCAGTCCCTCCACATGTTGTTTCGCTATACCTAAAAGTCCAGCTTTAATTTCTTCTGGAACAACAAGTACTGGAGGCGTTGATGTAAGGTCACTAATTAACTTGGCTGGATCGGAGGCATACAGATATAAAACCGTATCATAGGCATCCTTAAGGCTCATCAATCCCTTTTGAACAGCGCCCTTTAGATCGCCGGCATACTGCTCAAAAGCCGCAAGAGGATCTCCCTTCATCTGATCAACCTGCTTCTGAAGAGACTGTATGATGCCATTAAGATCCTCAATTCGCTTGTCGATGTGTCTATTTGCTCTTTCTATTTGCAACACTAATTTAGATGCTCCCAAGGCCTTACTAAGAGCACCAATTCTTTCATTGTAAAGAGCTATTTCCTTATTAGCAGCAGCCGCAATAGCCTCTACATTCTTCGTCGGCTTTGTAATCCTGTCCTTGATGATGCTAAGGTCTAACACTTCCGTATTTCCGCTTTCAAGGTTTAAAGCGATTACTTCGCCCGGTATTTTTTGCCCCTTTTCATAGGTTTTGCCAGAGGGAGCAGTATAAGCCTTTCCAGCAACTCCCGGAACCTTCCAATCCGATCCGTCTTCAACGTATACTGTCACATATTTTTTTCCATCCAATTCAAAGACATCATTCTGATCAAGCAGATATATTTTGGGCAAACTGATAACAGTTCTGGGCGTCATTTGAGAGAAAAATTCAGATGCTCCGGTAGACTTAATTTGCTCAATGGCCTTGAAAATATCTTTTTGGGTCACACCGGGCAAGCTACTCATCATATTCTGAATGATATAAATGCCTTGTTCTTTCATTTTTTGACCCGTAGCACCAGCAGGACTAGGAAGAGCCATGGCTTTTTTGTACAGGTCTATCAATTGTAATCTTGCTTCTTGAAGAATATAACTGTCGCTCATAATTTATCTCCTCATCAACGCAATAGATTTACACAAGATTTTCGTATACGACGACATAGGATACGGTCACGGCAGGACCAGTGTTAGAAGTCAAATGAACTGCCTGATCGATGATCATCGTATGCATATCTGTATGCAAATAAGATAAATCGGTATTGCCGGTCTGGTTAACGAAGGCTATTTCAGTATCAAGACCCATAACAGCAGTATCACTAGTTACATTGGCGGCAAATTGCGTAGTAACATTGAGTCCAATAAGGTGTCCAGCAATACTATCCCTAATGGGCAAACTACCAGCGAGATTAACATCAAGGTATCTGATGGTACCAGAACTGGGAGTAACAACATAGAGTCCAGTGGCAGTATCATAAGTTACAGTAAAAGTTAGTCCAGCAGCGACATATGCCGGATTTGCATCCAGTTGATTATTAAGTTCGGTAGCCAATTCGGTTCCAGTATAAAAACCGGGATTGAGACGAATCTGCTGTGGGGGTAGACCGGGAGTTGAAAACCAAAGATAGTCATTGAGGTTTTCAACAACCTTTCTGCCGTTCATAATGGCCGCCGTAAAATTTCGTGAGGCCGTATTATTGCTGAAGGCAAATTCTACCGAATCAAGCTGCCAATTGTCATTAGAGCTAACAACCACATCCAAGGGCGTAGCCGATATATTCTGAGACCCCATAGCGGAAACAGGACTTCTTTTGGCCATGACCCTATCTATAGCTGGTGCTTGGGCTCTGTAGACACGATTAGGATAATATTTTATAGCCATTTTTTGTTCTCCATATTAAATTACATAACACCTATACTTTATAATACTTCGGCACAAAGGTGGTTTTCTCCTTCATTATTTTGGACTATTCTATTCCCGACTATGATATCCTACACTAGCTTGCGAATAGGTTTTATAGACGGACTTTTTGGAGCAGAAGCAGGCGACGAATTGCCATGAACGGTTTTTCTGGAGCCCCCCGAAACACTAGGAATAGACTTCTTTGTTGGCATATTTTGAGTCAGGTTAATCATCATACTTTCGTCTTCTGTAGGACTCTCAATGTCTCCCTCGGTAATATCCATGGTGTTCTCTTCGTCAATAATAACCTTTTTCCCACTGCCAGCACTCATGTTATCCATTGCTTCTTCGTGACGATCAAAAACCTCAAGACCAAGAGATACCTCGTTTTCTTCTTTTTCATCATGCTTTACAACCAATTCGTCTTTTTCTTTCGGAGATATAAAACGAACATATCCCTCTCTAAGCAATATTTTCAAATCCTTACTGGCGATTATCCTTTTGGCAGAAATATTGCCTAAATCAAATGGCGAATTCAGGGGCAAAGAAATATTCAAATCATTAACTGTCAACATACCGGCCTTATCATTGACAATCCATGCAGGAACACCTATGGATTCTTCTTTCTCTTTAATCTCAAGAAGAACAGCTCTTTCTCTATCATTTTGTGCCGTACTCAAATCTATCGAAGACTGCTTGCTTCTTGAAACATTCGCAACCGCTATTAGCCCCTCCATATCATTAATCCATTTTTCGCATTCCTTGTCTTTGAGATCGGAAAATGCACTGGGAACCTCTACCTTCTCCTTGATTGCCGATGCTTCTTCACCTTCTTCAGGAGGATTTACGGCAGCTATTTTCTTAACTACTGGAGATTTATGACCCTTGGGAAGAACCGTGGAAAAAATACTGGCATGAACCGGACTTTGAGAGGTTGGCGAGTCCTCTGCTATTTCAACCGGAATAAGCTGTATACTGGTTTCTCCAATTTCTTCTGGTTTGACATCGCCACTAATGCCCTCGGATGCCAAAGACAATATGGCTGTACCCCTGCCATCTACTATGTCTTGAGAAACCAAAGTTAGAGAGGCTTCTTTCCCCAAAATAGCCCTCAGCTTTTTGCTCAAAGAAAGTTTGCAGTTAATTGATATGTTCATTTCTGTCTCCTCTTTTCTAGTCCTAATTCAAAAATGGCGTTGACTATTTTACGAGGAGGATGTATTAGGTTTTCCAATTCATCTTCCGGTATTGCATCCTTAATAGCGGCAAAAATCATTTGATCTTCATATGCCTTCATTTCTTCTTGAGCCTTGATTTGAGCACGATCTATAATCTGACATACTCTCCATGCTAAAGCAACGGAGGTTCTTAGTTAACAAACGCCTCATTACATTTCGGCATTTGGTTTTCTAATGTAAAACCTACGAGCCTTAACTTCACTTATGTTAATCGTGGGGCATAAAGCTATTTCAAATGTCGGAGTCATTGTAATTCTCCAATTCGGCTATAAACCTTATCAATTGCCATATCCCACGTATAATTATGAACGATCAGATTCTGCAATTTAGCAGCCTTTTCCTTTGCCTTCTGATAATTTTCATAAATAAACCTCATATGGGCTCTGGTTTGATTAATGGCATTACTAGAAAAATCAGGAAAGACTTGTCCCTCATAAAAATGACATAGTTTGGCCATATTAGAGAGTGTCCCGCCAACACGAGCTTCTACAAAACCATCAGGCTCAACCAAAAATGAATTATCTGCTTTTAGGAAATCAGATTGTCCGGAGCAATTAGTTCCTATCACCGGAAGACCACAAGCAGCCGCCTCACAATACGGAAGACCAAAGCCCTCGCCACGTGAAATCAAAACAAAGGCATCACATGAATTGTAAACCTTGGGCATGTCTTTTTCGTCTATGGGTTTGGTATAAAGTGCTATATGTGGCAAATCCGATTCTGACTTTCCTATGGATCCTTTGATGCCATTGAAATCTTCCACTATTCTATTGGAACCGTGTGCTTCCGGCTTATCCATATTTCTAGAGACCATGAGCAGGCTAACATCATCTTCGGCAGAAAATTCTTCCATGAAAGCCCTCAACAAAATATCAAATCCCTTTCTGTAACTCCATCGGAACACGCTAAGAAAACGAAATCCCCTCATGGCCGATCCGAAATCCATAACGCCACAATCCGGCTTATACCTTTCAATATCTACACCTAGTGGCATAACATAAATGGGGACACAGACATTGCTCTTTCTCATGATTCTTCGACCATATTCTGTTGCAACCCATATTTCATTCATTAGGTTGAGTTTTTCGGCATAATCCTTATGAACCTTTTCTGATGTCTCAATCATGGTGTAAAGAATTTTTTTCCCAGTATGACTTAAATTGATTGGGATAGTAACTCCAAATATCTTGGGAGCATTTGAAGAGATGGAAAGATTGGATAATTCTTGCAATTGGCTCTGGGTTGATTTATTGACGTGGACAAGATACGGCTCCGTTTCAACCTTTACTTTAACCCCTCTATTGGACAGCCCGAAAACCATTGTCCTATTCATTCTGGCAAACCCACCGTAATCTAAAAAATTTCCGTTCCAATATACTTCCATTGTATCGTCCACATGAATGGTTTCTGCTTCCTGAACGCGAATAGTACTCATTGGCTCATCTTTCTTGTTTCTGACTTCTTCCGGATCTTCTATCAGTTTACTTTCGTTAGACTCTAAAACACGATCTTCTCTATCTGAAAATTCGGCTATTTCAACAAAATCAATTTTTTTCTTCTCTGGCTCATCTCGGAGGTAATGGCAAGGCGCAATGATCCTTTCATTCGCCAACTCATATGCTGTTTTAACAATGCCCATGTCATCACCAAATATTATACAGGATTCTTGTATAATGCTAATATGGCAAAAACCTCTATATTCTATTATACAAATAACATAGTTCCACCAAAACTTTTTGAGCATACTTTTTGTGAAGCTGTAAAACATTGCCGAAACAACAACTGCGAACTAATTGTTACTTCGCATTATCCAATAACAGAAAAGTATGAAACACATCTCCTTAACGATACATGCAGGAACAAAGGAGATATTTACAATTACATTATCCAGAAGCCCCTAGTGTCCGAAAAAGACCTAGAAGGAATAGATGCCAAAATCTATGTAGTCGGACAACTCCCGTACTCCTGTGATTCCATAGTCAAACAGATATTATTTTCCATAGAACATTGTACGGGGGAAAATGTCATACTAATGGAACACGACTGCCTTTATCCTGAAAATTACATCCCGACAGTTGAAAAATGTCTCATGGGATACGGAAAAGATGTCACATACTGCTGTTTCAACAATTGCTATTTGAACGAGATGGGCTATTTCAATATTAATGTCGGTAATTTCGTCCTTAGTACATTCGGCTTTAAAAAAGAGATACTCAAAGGAATTTACAGTAGAAAAATGGAATTACGTAAGGAAAAGAAACCATGTGCTTTTGAGCCCATTTTCGACACAGACCTTTACAAAACAAAGACCTATAAAGATGAAATAATAGTCAGAAATCATCTTTACATTGATACCTTTCTTGGAGATTATAAATGTCCACTCGATATAAAGCATCATCTCAACACGGATGGATTTCTTATTGCCAAAGACTACTATCATTCGCATCCATATTGGGGAAATGACAAGCAATATATAGATATGATTCTTTCAGCCAAAGTAGATGAAAAAAATCAGAAACTATGGAATTACGGCATAGGTAAATTAGACTATTAGGAGGCATTATGTGGAAAGCTAAAACTAAGGACGGAAAAGAAGTCAGTGAGCTCAATACAAAATGGGATGATGTAAAAGATAATATTGCCGAACTCCTGCTCATAACTCGTGATAATAAGATTATCTATTTGCCCAGAAATATGGAATCTTATGTTCAATTCAAAACCGCCAGTGCAGAATTAGGCCAAAAGAACATCCAAATAGAGTCAAGGGTAGTGGGATTCAAAGTAGGAAATAATATAGTGAAGATAAGGATCAATGAAAAGACAGAAAATATTACCGTGGAAGTAGATTAATATGGGAACTTTTACACCACAATGGATTAATCCCAATGTTGATTATTATGGTAGCAATGCCACAGGGAAACCGATAGGGAATCTTACTCTATATAGAACATACGCAGCACCGGCTACTACTGTAATATATCCCTATTGTCTTATAAATAAAGACATTACATTGCAGGATGATATTCTATATCTGGCATCTTCCACAAATACCTTGGCTATTCGACTAAATTCTTCAACCTCGACATTTCCAACTACGCTATGGAATACGTCTGGAGCAACTGGAACAATTGCTATAACATCAGACGGCGATTATCTAGCGGTTCAATCTAAGATATTAAACGCATCAACCGGAGCTGCGACAGATAGTGGATTAACAATTGGATCTATTTTGCCATACTTTGATCAAAACGATAATCTTGTGGACATATATCCATTCCCGGCGGCAATCAACAACGGACACGTATATCTAATGAAATATAAACTAGATAAAACTACAGGAATGTTAACCTCTTTGGCTAGTCAACAAATAATAGTGTATGGATACTCAGGAAAGATAGAATATGGAACAGCCTCTAATTGTTATGTCGTGACCGCAAACACAACCAAGTCGGATATTACAGGAACATATAGAGAGTTGTTCGTGTGCGGTAATTTTACAGGTTTTACGCCCTATGGTTTTACGCCCTATGTAGGTATGGGATTTGCATTTGGCGGCATAAAAGTCTTTAAAGATTATACAAATAATGCAATAGCAAGTATGCCGCTAATATATTCATTTCCAGATCCAGCCAGTACGCAAGGTCCTTTTGAGGGCTCTCCAACCACAAACCCATACACGGGAATGATATATTTTCCAGATCCAGGTGGCTATACTGACGTTTTGTTTATTTCAACGCAAAATAAATTAACTGCATATAAATGGGAATCTAGCACCATCTCACCTTTTTCACCGCCGTTTGAAGTGTCTGTTGGTTCTGGATCTTATGGTAGCGGAGCAATACTAATTCAAAGTGAATACAACCCCTATGAACCATATATATATTTTAGAAACGGACAAACCATAAAACTATTCTATTTTAATTATTTTACTGGATTCAACCAAATGGCAGTTAATTCTATTCTGCCAAACACAGACGGAAAAATACTTAAAACGGGGGGCAATATATTATGTACAAGCTATACACATTCGTCATCTAATATTCATTTATTAGACTTTATGAATTTAAATCTGATTTCTTCTCTTGCGTCTCCGGGAGGAACACTCTTAAACTCAAGGCCTGCCATAGGATCAAAAACATATTTTTGTGTAAGCAATGATTCTAATCCCGGATCCTTATATATTTATGGCTCTTACGGAACTCCACCTACAACTACAACCACTACAACAACCATTCCGACAACCACTACAACTACAACTGGAACCGGCACTACAACCACTACAACCACTACGACCACTGGAACAGGAACTACCACTACAACAACAACTACTACAACTCCGGCTCCTCTATCCATAGTACAAACTGTGCTATACGAAGAAGGAGTTCCATCGGAAGTAAGCAATGCCAGCGACAGCTCTCAAACCAAAGAAAACACTTTCGCACAAGCCATGAATTATGGAACAATCGCTCCGGGAGAAACATCTAAAACTATAGTTGTGTCGCTCAATGTTCCCCATGTTAAAGCCATAACCAATATCAAAATAGGGATGGTAGAAACCGGAGGCATTGAATTCTCCGATGATATCTTTGGCGTCATAAGTTCTATAGAGCTTCGTGACGATATAACCCCAGATAATCATTTCTCGGGAGTTAATTCGGATCGATCTTCTACGAGCCCCTATAACGTTTCTATCCCCAATAAAGATAATACCACTTCTGAGTACGTTTATCTCAATGTTACACTCCCAAGAAACCAAGTTATTGGCGAAGGAATTATCAGGTATAAGTGGTGGTTTGATTTTGCAGAATAGAATTTGATTATTTGCCTTATTCCCCTATAATATCTTATAGGTTTTTTGCCGCCCAAAATAGAAATATATACTTATGCAAATTGACACCAATATAACGCAAAATTTGACTCCCGATGAGCAAGAAATCTTTGCCGTCATTAGAGATGTCATTCGGAAATATACGCCGTCAACACAAGCTTTTGCCGTTGGTGGGTGGACAAGGGATAAGTTGATTGGAATACCCTCTGACGATCTTGACGTAATGCTTAGTAATATCAGCGGAGAAGACTTTGCCCGAATGGTAACAAAACATATGGGCATTAAAGACGCTCATACCATACAAAGCAACCCCGAAAAATCCAAACACATCACGACTTCAAAAGCATACATACCCTTATCTTCTGGGAAAATTCAAGAAGTAGATTTTGCCCAAGCCAGAGCAGAGGTTTACAAAGAAGATTCAAGAATACCCGATATAAGACCGGCTACACCACAAGAAGATGCCACTAGGCGTGACCTCACTATTAACTCTCTCTTCTATAACATCAACACCGGTCAGTTAGAAGACTTTACTGGCATGGGCATAAAAGATTTACTAACTAACACAATTAGAACTCCGGCCGATCCTCTCAAGACATTTTCAGACGATCCGCTTCGAATTTTTCGTTGCATTAGATTTGCAGCAAAATATAATGGACAGATAGATCCAGAGACATACAAAGCAATGACAGACCCATCGCTTAGAAATGACATAAAGCAGAAAATATCCAAGGAACGTATTGGGCAAGAATTTATCAAGATGCTCAAAAACCCCAATGCCAATATAGCCATTCAATTACTCAAGGACACTGGGCTACTAGAAGATGTCATCTCTGGAGCAGTTAAAGGAACTCCATATGAGGGGAAAATGGCAGAATTCGGAATGAGCCAAGAGAATCCCAATCACAAATTAACTCTTTGGGCTCATACCATGGAAATAGTCAAGGGAGTTATGGAGGGATACAAAGAGGCAGAACCCGAAAAAAGAGTTACCATGATTCTCGCAGCTCTCATGCACGATATTGGCAAACTGTACCAAGAAATATGGGCAGAAAGCAAAAGCCATCCGGGACATCGTTCCTACTACGGCCATGAGGACGAAAGCGCCAAATTAGTAGAACTTATTTTGAAATACCTAAAAATGGAACCCTATATTCAACAGGTATCCAATTTGGCTAAATATCACATGAGGCCTCATCAGTTTATCAGGGATGAGGGGGGACAAAGAGCACTAAGAAAGTTTATACGTCAAATGGGTGAGCAATCTCTCAATTGGTTGGACGTATTTAATATTGCCGTTTCAGATGCCTATGCGAAAGATGTCATCAAAGATCCGCGCATAACCCAAGACTATCAAGAACTAGAAAAGAAACTTCAAGAGGCACTAATATCACTTTCTCCCGCCCCCGACAAGCCTGAACTAAAACCCATTTTGAACGGCAATGAAATTATGAGCGTATTAGGAATTAAGCCTAGTCCTGCCGTCAAAATGATTCTGGAATTTGTCAAAGAGCTTAGAGACGAGAACCCTAATATTACCAAAGAAGAAGCGATCCAAAAGGTTAAAGAAAATTACAAGAATATTACTCCCCAAAAACAAGCCAGTAAAATAGGTGGAGAACCTTCCTCATTATGTCCCATGCATCTTCTCAAGGGCAAACTAGATGAGATCAATAGATTGTTTGATGAAGAAAAGTATTATGAAATTCTGACCATAATCAATCAAATGAAAAATGAATACGGCAATGATGAAAATGTCATTCGTCTATTGGCAGTGACAAACTTTAAGTTACTACTCAAGGGCGAGAAATACAGGCATAATGAGATGTTGCAATTCGTTTTAGATAAAGCCGAACGTAACTTTTTTGACGGAATTCTTTGCTCATATGCTGTTGGAATTTTACTACTGATAGAAACCAGCACGAAAGACGAGGTTATAGAGGAAATTGGCTCAAGAATGGCGAAAATGTCTCCGGGAACACTAAGAAATATTCTTGAGTCTCTGCCTGCAAACATTTTCCGTCCCAATCTTAAGCATGAACTTGAAAAGAAGATAAAATGAGCGACAAAAAACAAAAATCTGACAAAGCAATGAGCAATTTCTCCATATGGCTTCACACTCAGCTGGTCAAGGAAACGAATAATTTCCAAATTGAGTCGCCTCTTTTCCCAGCGCAGATAGATATGATTGCGGATTGGTTTGAAGCAACTAGTTCAACATTGCTCAACCCAGATCTAGAAAAATTGAGCCTATTAAATGCCTACGAAATGGCACTGCAATGGCAAAAACAACAATTATCCAAACAATACAAAACAAATGATGTAGTCTACCAATGGAAAGATAAATGGAAAATAGTCAGATTGCCATTATCCTCCTTCTCTAGTAAAACTCCTGCCAAAGAACATATCACCGATTTGGAAATAGAACGAGAAATAATGTCTACAGATGAGGCACAGGAAGAGTTCATCAAATCATATGGCAAAGAGGATTCATTTTTTGCAGGAGAAAGAACTGGAGAAGATTCAAAAGGCAAAATCTTTTATTCCCTGAGAGATCCGTCCAATATCCCCAAGGCCACAATGGAATTAGGTACATCAGAAAAAGATCCATCCAAACTATATGTTGTTGAGGTTTTCTCTTCCGATCCGCTAGATAACGACGGAATGCACCTTTATAGAAATAGAATAAAGGAATTCTTCAACTATCTAAAAAATGAGGGATACCGGTTTCTGCCAGTAGAAGCTCCAGATACAAATAAAGTCAAACCTCAGGATTTAGACGAGATAGAATGCGACGATCAATTTGGAATGCCGTATGAATTTTGGGGAATAGGTGGAAGTTCAGAACAATATTTTGACAGCGTACAAGAAGCCTATCAGTCGGGATGGTCAGGAGCATATTGGTATGAAAGTGCAGCTAAAAATGTATTGGATGATTTAATAACATATGCCCAAGACAGAGATGAGTTGGATTTATTGCAAAGTGCCTTCGAAGGATTCTCTGTTGAAACAAAAGATAAATATGGAAAATCCGTTACTGTACATAAGGGGTTTAATGATTTGGCATGGCAATGGTGGATAGAGCAAGAAGACTATATAACATGGGAACATGAAAATCCCGACGATCCTCCGGATGAAGAAGACTTTACGACTAAACCAGACCCAAACCAGCAATCTCTTCCCGGCATACCACCGCCAGTTCCAGTGCTTGATAAAAAAGCATATGATGAAGCAATGAAGGCATATGATGAAGCACTGAAGGCGTATGAAAAAGAAAGAGGAGAAAGAGAAGAAGAATTTGAAGCCTATAAGTTTGAAAACTATGCCTATAACGAAATAGAAAAAGCTAAAAAAGACTTGGAATCAAAAAGAAAATCAAAAAAACGAACGGTAGCCTGCATGAAAACACATATACATAAAATTGCCGACAAAAAGACAGAGCATATGCCAGACGGTGAAGCCTTGGCACTCTATGTACAAACGCTCAAACAGTATCTTAAGGACAATCCAAATATTTGCGACGAATGGAAAGATCTGATTTCCAAGATGCCGGCACCACGAAAAGTAAGACAAGATTTTTCTCTTCAGGAATGCAAGATACTTTATGAGTCTCTCGAATATTTGTGGGAAAAAATAACTGGCGAGAGAATTATACCAGAAAAAGAAATCATCCTAGCACCAGAAAGTCTAACCGGCAACTATTGGATGTTGAATAATGGCGTTCTCCTTAGCGGCGTCAATCATTATACCATTATCAAACAGAATACCAATCTCATATGCTCTTTATTGGGTATTGGAGGAATGACACTTCAAGAATACTTATGTTCTCGTCCCAATAAGCTTATAGCTTACATCATACGGAATGGTGGAGTTAGATTATTCATCACCCAAGACAAGAGACTCTATGCCCAAATGAATCCTAAAACCTATGGGGATTGGGGGAGAAACAAAATAAGAAAACTAGACTTTCCTCTTAAGGCTGTAAAACTCATTGACATCAAGGCTCCCTATGAAGGATGGGCATCAGGGATAACAGTCAAATTATGAACTGGTACAAAAAGGCACAAAGCAAACAGAATTTCAACGTATGGCTGTCTAACCAAATACAACAGCTAACGGAGAACTTTTCCAAGGGCATGGGACACTACGAATACTATATACCCAAAATAGAAGAATGGGTGAAAGATACAAATCCCAATCTGGATGACTTTGATTTTAATAAGGCGGCAGCATCAGCATTGGCTCATGAACATAAGGAGTATCAAGATTGGTCACCAGAACAAATTAAAAGGAATATGAACCGATTCCGATTTAAAAGCCAACGAATAAACCCCGATGCTCCCAACTTTGCAGTGGATATCAGAGATAAATCAATAAAAATACCTCAGCGATCTAGAAAAACCATAAATGACGCTCTATATGATTTGGGTAACTATCATACCGAAATTCCGTTACAAAGCATATTTGATATTTGTAGAAAAGAAAATGTAATAGCCATACAAGAAGATGGGACACCGTGGAGTGGATTCCTAACAGGCGGTGCAGAATGTGGATCGGAAAAAGCAAAAAATCAAAACGCAAAATTCGATCTAGCTATACAAGGTGTTGATGGAGAATATGTTCCGGCTGAAAATATGATTATTCTGAACTGGTGTAAAATGCAAAGCGGAAAATACGAAATAGTCTGTTATGTGAGTTAAGATGTGAACTGGTATAAAAGAGCAAAGACAGATATTCTAGATTGCGATGATTGCAGTAAGTCCACAATCTACGAAGGCTATATGCTCAAGGATGAAATATGGGATTCCGTGGCAGATAGGAATACAAATCTGTGCGTAGACTGTATTGAGAAGAGACTAAAACGCAAACTGACAAAAGACGATTTTCAGCCAATAGGATTCAATTTTTGGGAAGACATGAGGAAGTTCAAAAGCCCACAATTACTTAATCGAATGGGAATAGTAAAATGAACTGGTATAGAAGAGCACAATATCAAATACATCTTTGGCTGGATGACGAAAGAGATCCCAAAGACCCCAAAATACAAAAAGATTTTGGAGCCAAGGGAGATGAACTCTGGGTCAAAACAGTAGAAGAGGCTATCCCCCATATAGAAAGTGGAGGGGTAACTTCTATCTCATTTGATAACGACTTAGGAGAGGGTCTGAAAGAAGGGCGTCACTTGGCCGAATGGATAGAATCAATGGCATATCATAAGAAAATACCACAAATGCAATGGACTGTACATAGTAAAAATTATCCAGCCAGTATGAGCATTATAATGGCAATGAAAAATGCAGATAAATACTGGAATGAAAAATGAATATCCTGAAAACCAACTGGTATAAAAAAGCATCCAGAACCATCAAAGAACATGTTAGGGATGTTGTAGATGCGGACATGGATAGCCCCATATTCATAACGGAAAAATATGAAATCATTGATGGGGCTCACAGAACTTGCAAGGCATTTTTAACTGGACAGACCGTAGAGGCAATCATTTTATCGCAGAATGACATCAATAAAGCACTTCTGCCTGACGACTCTAAGTATGTTGGGCAAATATACAGAGATGATCAAAAGGATGAATACTCTGTCACAAAACTCTTGGAACTCTACGGCAATAAAAAAACAGTAACAATGCAACCCGAAATTATCATTAAGCAATCTCAAGATGTATGGGGTAAAAAAGTAGACATCTATGAAATAATGGCAATGGCGAAAAAGAGAATGGAACAATCCAAAAAAGCCCGTCAAAAAGCAAAATTCCCATTCTCATTAGATATCCTTTGGCAGGAAATATCTAGACACTTTTCCAGTATCAATACCAAAACATCTCTACCTAAAAAAATTGGCTCTATCAATAATATATCCATTCGTCTGGTCGACGGGGACAAAATTAAGAAGACAAAAAATATGGATTTCGTAGAGGGAGGACATGATCGTGCTTGGGACTTTATACCCAAAAATGAAATATGGGTTGATGCCTCTATGGATAACGCAAATATCCTGCATATCATCTACCATGAATATATAGAGCGATACCTGATGAAAACCTACAATATGGCATACGATGACGCCCATGACATAGCCAATGACAAAGAAAAAGAGAGAATCAAATGAACTGGTATAAGAAAGCCACTCTTAAAATAGCAAAGCATGTATCTGAAACCTCCCATACATGTCTTTACTGCGATTCTATTTTGTCCCCTGTTGGATTTGAAAGAAATGGACGCCATCATTTTCCTTGGGGTATAACCTACAAATGTACTTGCGGTAAATCGGGAGTGTGGACAAATTCAATACGAGGACCAAAAGAATTTATGGATGTAGTTTTTGGGAATGTACCACCAGAAAATGATACGTCATGGGAAGGCTTTTGCAATGACCCCTTCTGTCCCTTCTGTTTTCAGTATATAATGGTTCTTAAAAACGGCGTATATATGACAGTTGATAAGAAGCCGGTTGCCATTGTCGGAAAAGATAATAAGTGGTTCTTGCATGAGATAACTAACCTAGACTTATATCTTGCCGAATACAATCAAGGCACAGAATCATCAAGGTCATACAATGCTAAGTTTATGGGCAAAAGGGTCAATCGTGATACGGTTTCCAGATCGGTTGACGTTTATGGTTGTCGCTCCCTGAAACACAACATGGGAATACTCAAGAATTCAAGTTTAGAATATGGCGAAGGCGAATACAAGCCCATCTACGAATGGATAATTAAAAACAAAGCCAAAATACCAACTGCCATGATTGACGAACTTAAGAGCGAGATCTAATAATGAACTGGTATAAAAAAGCACAGAATAATGAGCCATACGTGGATTTGTTTTCAAAAGAATTCGAAGAAGAACATAATAAACGAATGCAAAAAGTCTATGAGAAAACAATAGAATATCAAAATCAATTGGCTAAAGAGAGCAATATCTTTAGGAAAATATTAGAAAGCGAAAGAAAGGGGAAAACTATAAAAGAATGGTATGAAAGCACAAACAATCCAAAATCTAAAACCAGAAATGCCCTTCTTAGTCGTCATATATATAAAACTACAAACGAATGGGAAAATGACCTGAAAACTAACCCATTCTATGAAGTGAAATAATATGAACTGGTATAAAAAAGCAAAAGCAGAAACACTATGGCATCTCTCTAACCAAAAATTTGATGCCTTTGACCCCTACATGACTGCTCAAGGTATCATATGGTTTTCAAAAGATAAAAATGACCTGTTGCAAAATTTACACGGAGCATCTATTAACAAAAACAAACCCGTCTACCTATATGAATGCAAGGTCAATATGATAAAAACAGCTGGATGGGACGAATACGATAAATACGGAATATCACAATTAAGATCTATGGGATTTGATTCTATTAACCTAGATGACGATGTTGCCGTACTGAATGTTAAGAATATAACCATATCTAACCTCCAAGAAGTAATAATATGAACTGGTATAAAAAAGCTACAGACATCAAGAACTTCCTATGTATTGTATATGACCCAATAACCAGCATAACACTACAAGAATATACTGTCGAAGCAGCAGACTTCTATTACGCCAGCCATATAGCCGCTAATAAATTTGAAAAAGAACAACCCACCCTGTCTAAAGAACATCCTAATTGGAAAGTGGATTATCTAGAACTATGAACTGGTATAAAAAAGCACAGAATAAGAAAACCCTTTATATCATGAGGGGCATTGCTGGATCTGGCAAAAGCACCCTAGCCAATGAACTAGGACAAAATGGCATAGTCCTTGGTTCTGATGATTTTTTCATGGTTAACGGCAAATACGAATTCGATCCTGATGCCCTTGATTATGCTCACTGGTGGAATCAAGGCAGAGTAAAAGAAGCAATGAAAAAAGGCATATCACCAATAGTAGCAGATAATACCAATACTCAGGCATGGGAAATGAAGCCCTATGTTCTTCTGGCTCAAAAATACAATTACGACGTACAAATCAGGGAGCCTAATACGCCTTGGAAATTTGACGTAGAAGAATTAGCCAAGAGAAATACCCACGGAGTTCCCAAGGATATCATAGAAAAAATGATACAAAAGTGGGAGCCAGATGTTACCCTAGATGATATAATGAAATCGGAGAAACCTAAATGAATAATTTAGCCTTTAATTTTTTTGCCTGCTCTTCAGTAAGTAAAAACATCTTCCCTCCCGGACTCTTAGAACACTCTACCTTCCCCGTCTTACAGTAGTATTGCGCCATCCATTTCTGCCTGTCATTCTCCACAATATCAGATAAACGAATAAGCCTAAGCCATTCAGGAATAGCAAACTTACGATCATAGCAAGAGATGGGAGATTTATGACCAATAATATCAAAAAATTTACCGATAGAAGCAGCACAAATATGAATATCATTTTTAGACTTGTCTCTATTGCATTCAATACCTAAAGATCTTAACTTGGGCATGAGAATATTTTCAATATCTTCTATCGCAAATGCACAAGTAGCTAATCGCACAACATAAGTATTACAATCCTCAATATAAGTTAAACTACCATCACCTAAATACCATAAAAGAATACTGGTAGGAGTAATACGAACATCTGAGGGAACTTTCTTGGTTTGATTAGGTCCGGAATACCAACGCTCTGCCTGATGAACTATATCGGGATGAGTGAGAGTTTGTCCCATATAAATAGTGTTGGGGCATTTTTCTGTTACTTTACCGTAAACATTAGGATCGCTTGGTTTATAATCAATTAATTTAGAAAGTCCAAAAGAAACCCACTCTTTATTTGAAGAATCTAACCTAAATCTTGAAGATGCATATGTCGGCTTCCTAAAATTTATATATCCATCTCCAAGCATTAAACCATCCACCCATTCAATTAGAGTCTCCGTCATATGGATTTTATTTTTATCTAACTCTCCCATAACCAAAGAAACACTCTCAGATTTTGTTCTTAAGGGAATATTATTATTAACAATGTCTTTGTATATTGTTGACGCACTAACAGAAAAACCAAATATATTAATGCTTTCTTTAGATATATCTGTGGTTGATTTTTTGTCTATTATATATGCCTGCTTTAATTTTTCAACATATAAAGTATCGTATGTTTTTTTCTTCATATTTCACCCCTTTATTCTATTCTTCCTACATTATACATACGAACCCAATAATTTTCAAGATAAAAGTGCAAAAAAGAACCCCTAGATTTCTCTAGGGGTTCTTGGTTTTCAACTATAGATTACTGACGATTAGCTACCAGCCGTTACGAGAACTTCAGCAAGAGCGTAATCGTTAATGATTACAATACCGACTTCCTCATAGATGACCCAACCTAGCCTGAGCTTCTTGGGGTCATCAGCAGGTAGAACAGTGATGTCCTGACGAATCGGGAATGCACCAACGTACTCAGCCGGAGCGAGCAACATGACTTTGGTGGTCGGGCAACGAGAGCTGACATGAATATCAGCCGTGAACAGATGTCCGAACAAACCAGTCGTTAGAACTTCCTTCTGAGTGGCTTCATCGTATACCGTCTTACCGAAGTTACGAATGTCGGCATAACGAAGAGCGTGGCAAACGATCTTGCCAACGGTCAGGTCATGCTGTTCAATCGTAGCAAACGCCTGATTAAGGGCGTTCAAGCTGAGGGCACCACCAGTAGAAACTACGATATTCGCCGGATTGCCAGCAATGGCAGCGAGAATAGCGTTGAAGATGTTGAGGTCTTCTTCCTTCTGGATGGCTTCCTTAGCCTTAATTTGGGCGCGGTCTACAATGTAGAACCTACGAGCCTTGACTTCCGACAAACGAATCGTCGGGTTAGTAGCAATTTCGAAAGTAGGAACAAGAATTTCCTCGCCTTCCGTAATCATGTCCGGTACAGCACCGCGTCTTGAAATGACGGCTGCGGTAGCGCGAACGTCTTTTTCATAACGAGCATAAGCACCCTGAGGTAGTTCGTCTACCATGAGGAGTTTACGACCAACTGCTTGATACTCTAGAGCCCTACGAATCGGTTCAACCATTGCCTGAGCAAGAGCGACACGACCTTCGGGGGTATCGAGAGCCTGAGCGATCAGGGCTTCTCTCTCTGCGTTTACTGCTTTCTTATCAATAGCCATTTTAATTCTCCTTTAGTTGTTCTATAGGGTTTTGATGCCTATAAAATGAACCTTTTTCCTTAACTTAGACAACCAGCTTGAATTCGATGTACTGATTCGTGATTGCAGGCGTTAGACCGTTATTCCCGCCGAGAGCGATGTCACCGTTAATGTCGGTGCCCGGAACTCCCGAAGGATACGGACCAGCAGCCTGAGTCAGATACGCAACTACGAATGCCGCACCAGCGTCTTCGCCAGCACCAGCAGCCAGCCTACCCTTAACCGCATAGAGAGCCGAGTAAGGAACAGCAGAAGCGACGTTAGCCGCAAACTGATCCGTAGCGAACTCGCCACCGGAGTGGTATACTGTCATCTTGCCAGATGCCTTGGTTTCATCGAAATAGTCCGAAACCCTGTTCTGCCAGCCAGCGGCGATGCCGGGCATTGCAGACTGAGTTGTGGACTTCGTATCACCCGCGATACCGTAGGTGATGTAATAGGTTGTATTGGTTGTAGTATCAGCTACACCTTCTAGCACAACCTGTCCCAGAGAGTTCAGGCATACGCACTGACCTTCAAGGATAGTCTGTCCAGCAGCAACGGGTCTTTCGGCCGCTACTACATGAAATTTTTCAACAAGAGCCATGTTTATTCTCCTTATTTATTTTCTTTTAACTACTACTTATTGGCCTGTTCTAAATCAACTTGGTATGTGTATCTTTGAATCGTTGTTTCTGCTTTTCTTATTCATCTTGTTCTAGCAATCATTTCTTCGATGGTATGCCAATTTTACATGTGATACTTATTCTATATTCACTCTCTAAATTCCTCTTTTTATTTTCGAAAGAATAAGCCCCTGATTTCTCAGGGGCTTATTCTGTATTCTTTCAATCTAGAATCTTACTTCTCGCCATAACGAGTCAAACTCTCGTCAAACGACTTATTGCCAATCGTAAAGGCTGAAGCAATCCTCTTGCTGAGTTCGTTAACGGGGTCGGAAGCCTTGATATCCTTGGATTCCATAACAATCGCAGGACCCGCATGGACTTCCTTTGATTCCTGAGTTTCAGCCTGTTTCTTAATCTTAGGATACATACTATCGGCTACCGAGGCGATCTTATCAATTTCAACCTTGGACAGAGCCTCGACAACGTGTTCATAGGCTTCTTCAGTAATTCTCTTCGTAGCGAGTAACTTAGCAGCAATTTCAACAGCCTTCATCCTTCTGGCAACCGCTATTCTCTCTAACTGAACGTCCTTCTTTTGTTGGACGGTCTTGAGCATTTCATCATTGATACCCGGCATACCCTTCTGAACTTCCTTTTCGTGACCCATATAGGCACTGTCAATCGGAACATCCGGTCCCTTTAGATCCTTATTAATCGCAGAGTCGGCTTCCTTTTCTTTGCCCATATAAGCGTCCTTACGAGAAACATCCGGTCCCTTGTTAGGTTCATTGATGAGGGAATCAGCCTTAGATTCCTCGCCCAACTTCTGATCATTGCGAGGAACTTTAGCTTCTACATCTTTTTCTACCGTTTCAACTTCCTTCATCTGCTTGGCTTTCTTAACCACCTTTTCTTCCTTGGCGATTACGGTGCCTTTGATTTCGTTGTTGATTGCAGGCATACCCTTTTGAACTTCTTTTTCCTTGCCCATGAATGCCGAATCTACAGCAACATCGGGGAGCTTCAATTCTTTATTGATCGCAGAATCAGCTTCTTTTTCCTTGCCCATGTAGGCATCCTTGCGAGGAACATCCGGTCCCTTGTTAGGTTCATTGATGAGCGAATCGGCCTTGGATTCCTCGCCCAACTTCTGATCATTGCGAGGAACTTTAGCTTCTACATTGCCTTCAATATCCTTAACCTTGGTAGGAGTAGCTGCGATTTTAACAACTTCCTCACCGACCCTCATGATTTTATGAGTTTGCATAGCTATTGCCATTTCTTTATCTCCTGTTTTATCTGAAGATACAGCGTCTGAAGATACAGCAGCCGAAGATGCCGTATCGGAAGAAACTGCACTAGATGATTTTGCGTCTGACAAAGCAGCGTCCGATGAAGCTGCGTCTTTTCCAACCTCAGCAACTTCAGGAACAACCGGGGCTTCTCCGGTAGCTTCCTTGGCAGCATTGGCTAATTCTTCTGCGGTCTCCTTTGAAACCTCAATAGTCACTGTTTCAGCAGCCTCGTCAATAGAAGATCCAATATCAATATCAATCTCCTCTTCTGGAACTGCATCAACCGGAGCAGATTCTTCAACGAAGATATCATTAATAGCATCGAGGTCTTGAGCCGTAAGGACTTTTTCCTTGCCAGACTTGACATCATCTGCGAAAGCCATCAAGAATACGTTGTCGTCCTCTGTCGATGCAAACTTCTTCTTCATGCACTTACAGGTTGTTTCTGCTTCCTTCTTAGTGAAACCGTGTAATTTCATTTGATCTTCGACGCATTCGTCCATAGGATCTTTCTGCGTATAAACAGAGGCTAGTTTTTCCAGATGACGAACCTTGTTTAGTCCCAGTTTTTCCAATTGACTGCAAACGCAATCGGCCAACGGCTTACCCTTGCAAGGTCCGAATGAGGCTACTGCATTTCCGCCCCACTTCCTAGCAATTCTCTCGATGCAATTAGCCATCGGGAATTTGGTCGTGCCGTTAGTGGCGTTCTTAATCATTCCCTGAACTTTCATCAGTGAAGCAAACTTGGCAACGGCCTGTTTGCAATTTGAGCATCCCTCGACGTTGGGAACCAAATCCCATTTAACTCTGAGATAATTTTGTTCAGGGTTATTGACATTAACGAACACATCCTTTTCTACTGCCGTCTTGCAAGCGGGGCAAGTAAACTCGGTATGTCCTGCGTTTTCCTTGGACGCCTTGCAGTGCTTCATTCCGCAAGCAGGGCAAACATTTCCGTGTTTGGCGGCGTTAGCTGCTATTCTAACCAGACTTCCCTTGTCCCACTTGGTTTGAGCAGCAACTGGAAGGGCAGGAACTTCTGGGGCTTCAGGAGCTCCGGTAGCTTCGTCCTTACCAACGCTTCTGGTAGGCTTTGTAATCTTGAATTCAATTTCCTTCTTGACAAGAGCCTCATACTCAGCTCCGCAAGCATTACAAGTACCCTTGCCATTTCCACCCTCTTCGGTGGTTACGTCAACATCCGAGCTGCCGCATTCGGGACAAATTGACCACGGAGGCTGTTGCTGTCCAGCCGTGGGGATTTCGTCGGGAATTTCGGTGTCAACTTCGTCGGTTGTCAATGCCTGTATCGGTTGCTCTGTCGGAGCGGGGCCGGGAAGACCAGCTTCGGGGGCTCCGGGGGCAGTTACGCCACCGGGAGTTCCGGGAATTCCACCACCAGCTCCACCGATTTGAGCCTGCTTCTTTACACCTTTCTGGGATGCCGCGGCCGCATTATACGTAGGAAGTCCGGTTTCAGGAGAGATTTCTCCGCTTGAACCGGCCGGAGGCATATTTGCTTCCAATCCTTCGCCCGTCATATCTGCCTCGGGAACTGTTTCGCCCGTTGCAGGGGCAATTTCTTCGCCAACAGGAATTTCTACTGCCTGTTCGCCTGCGTCGGTCTGAACAGCTATAGAAATAGTATCGCCGCTAATGGTTACATTCGTGATTGCAGCCAATTTAATGTTTTGAGAAGCAAGTGCTCCCCTTGCGAAACTCTTCAGTGTCGACTTGAAGCTGGGATCATCCTTAGATTTGCAACCAACTTCTGCGAAGGTCGTTTCAACAATCGTATCAGCCTTTTTCTTCATAGCCTTTTTCTTCATATCAATGGACTTCGACAGAATGGCCCTTTCTGCCTCACGAGTAATTTTCGCATCTTCCTTGCCAACGGCAGCTAGAATTTCTTTTCTTTCCGTCTCTCTGGCTTCCTTGGACTTATCTTCGGAAGCACCCTTCAGAGCACTCCTCAGTTCGTCCTTCTTACTTACCTTGATCGTCTGAGTCTTGGCTTCGGCCAGTTTCTCATCAACCTTCTTGCTGATAGCAGCCGGTCCTTGACCATCTTCAGTAGCAACGTCAAGAGCATCAATAATAACTTCAGGATTAATAGTTACGTCAGCAGCGACCTTCCTAAGTCCCCTTACGAGGGTTTCGGCAATCTCTTTGCTTCCAACGCCAGCTACTTTAATATTCTTCTTGCTCCAATAAGCAAGTCTCTTGCTATAATCAACATCCTCGTCCTTGGAGGTATCAAGAATAGCATTGCCAAGATCATAACGATCCTTGGTTGATCCAACGAGAGAAGCGCCAACCTGACAAGCTTCTTCCGGAGTGCATCCAGTAGCAATAACGGTATTAGCGATAACATCGAGAACCGACTTCATATGATCGCCGGCACTCTTGAACATGGCAGAGTCCCTCTTAGCAGCTCTGCCCCAAGGCGTATCGACGGCGTCGAGTTGCCTTTCGGTAATCTGCTGAGGCTCGGTACCAGTCCTATTTCCCTCTAACTGAGCCTGAGTTACTACATTCGGTGCATTTCCCTTGCGAGGAGAAACGCCATCGGAATGATTTTCCAATTGCGCCTCTGTAATAACATCACGCCCATCACCATCACGGCGAGGGTTGAGTTTGTTGGTTTTAGCCTGAAGTTGAGCTTCAGTAATGACTTCCTGCTCACCTTGGCGAAGACCCTTTAGCTGGTCCTCGGTAATCGTGTTCTTCTCTTCTTCGGTCCTAGAATGATAAAGACCCTTTTCAACAAGTTGGGCCTCAGTCACAACTTCGGGAGCCTTATTAACTGACTTGGCCCCAGCTTCTTTAGTATTGTTTGTCATTACTGTCTCTCCTTCTTTTATTTGAGTTAAGTCCTTTGCGAATTTGCCCAAAAAGTATGAAGCCGCTTCCTTCGGATTATTTTTGATCATGTCCTTTTCATTATCTGTTAGTGTCTCGTAAGTCCAAGTCATTTTTTTTGGCGACTCTTCATTCTTTTTCTCTGCAACAATAATAAATGAGTCGTCCCTCTTTTTTACAGACAACTTACTACTATTGTCCTGCACTGACGGGACTCTATTTATATACTCAAAAAACTCTTGTTTTTCCTTCCACGAATTTGATAAAACTTCAGTTGCCGTTTTTTGATGCTTCATCTTGGCATCTACTGTAAGTCTCTTACCCATGGCATTTTCTCCCATATTATTGATTTTTTCAGTCAAATTTAACAGATTTTGAGATATGACCTGTATTCTTCGAGAATCAAAAGCTCTTGGTTTAGCCGGAGCCGTAATAGGCAATTTTGGCGATTTAACTAGAGGTGCTGTTGGGGATCCGGTCATAGTTCCAACCGCCGGAGCAGGAGCAGCGGCGCCCGGCAGCGGGCTTTCTGCCGCAACCGGTGTAGCATCCGGAGGAAGACCGGCCGGAGGAAGTTCAACGCCTCCGGGAGCAGCTCCGGCAGCTGGCGTACCCGATGCTGGGGCTTCAGCAACACCCGGTATGGAAGGCTGCATATTTCCAAAACCAGCACCAACCAACTCATCAACAAATGTTTGAAGTTCAGACAAAATATTAACCAAATCACTTGCAAACTCGACTTCAACCTGCTGTCTATTCTTGATAAGTTGAATGGCAATATTTTCTAGTGTTGACAAAACCTCATTCAGCTGTTGTACTTCTTGTTGCCCGGCTTGTTTTTCAATCGAAGCCGTTTTAACCATAAACAAACTATTCTGCAAATTGGCGACCTTCTTGACAAGATCATCATTATTTATAAGACCCTGAATACGACAGGATGGGCAAGCCGGATCAACAACGGCACTGAGTTCTATGAATTTAATCCCATAGTTGTACTCAAAAACGGGATGATTGGTGAATTCCTTAATTTCGCCGGTAACTACATTCTTAGCTCTACCCGAAAATGTTCTTCCCTTGCGTTCCTTAATATGAGAACAATAGTCATCCGTTTTTTCAGCCTTATTTCCGCAAATATTACATACACTATACTCAACAGAACATCCCATAGATACGCCAGTTATATACTCTTCTTCAATGCTTCTACATATATGTGGGAACGCCTCTCTATCTACAAAAGATATGGTATAAACAGATTTTTCCTCGGGAAGCCACTCTGCAAAAATAACCTTACCTCTGGCATTTTCAACATTCTGATTATCATGGTTGGTGAAAAATGGAACGCCCTCAAATGTTTTATAAGCCTTCTTGAGTTCGTCTTCCGAGAAATAGTCACCATTAGAATTAGGCTCATTGGCTTTGATGGCTTTTGATCTAAAAAACAGAGCCGTTGGGTGCTTTTGAATTTCTGATTCTATAATTTTGGCTTTATCACTGCCGGGTTCTATGCAAATAGTTCCAGAAGCCAATTTAACAAGCCCAACTTTCCCATCAAAATCTATGGGAAGTAACTTATTGTCACATAAGGCAAATTTGTAGATCATTTAGAGCGTCCTCCCCGCATATTTGCGAATAATTTTATGAACCTCTTCGGCATCAGCATATTTGCCGTTATTATCAAGATCTTCAGCTATTTTAATTAGATTTTGCAACGTATTACCAAGTAATTCTTCTAGTGAGGCTTTGTCTTCTTCTGACATTTCAGGAGCCGGAGACTGAGCAGGGGATGGGACTGCGGGTTGGGGAGCGGGGGCTTTCTTTTCCTTCTTTGGTTCGGGCATATCCTCGCCAATATCTTTTACCATTTGCTCTGGGGTTGCCTGTTCTTTGCCTTCTTGTACCGCCTGTTCTTGACCAGCTTTTGCTATTCTGAAGTTCTTAAGTTCATCAGTTGTGAAATTCTTGAAATTTTCAGGAGGGTCAAAAATAATAGGTGGAAGATCGCCAACCTTAGCATGTGTTTCTTTATCAAGTGTTGTGCCGGCAAAATAAAGAGCGCACATCTCAAACGCACTCTTTAAATCATCATATCCTCTGCCTGCCCCCAATTGAGTAATGGCATCTGAAGACGATTGGATAAGATCCTGTAAGCTTTCACCTTTTTCCTGCATTTCTGTATTAGATTTATCAAGAACACGCTGGACTTCTTCGGTAGTAATAAGAATCGGATCTTTGCCCTGCTTGGACCTCTTCTTATTTACCTCAAGTCTGATAGGCTTATTGTTCATAACTTCTGCTATTGCCGTCGCTGATAATGCTCCCTGCTGTAACGTCTTCAGAATTTCAACCTTAAGTGCAATTTGATAAGATTGATCTTTATTGGTCGGTATTTCTCTCCAATTATTCTGCCCAGACGTAAAAGCAAGAGACTTATCCTTGAATTTAGGAGGTGGAACCATCCCTACGGCAGCAGCTTCGCCCGTTTTTTTTGCCTCTAACCACTTCTGATAGGCTTTGTCATAAACATCTTCGAGCATGGCAAGATTAATATAGGCATTGTTGGCTATTTCATTGGGATTTTTACCCTGAGCCTTGGCAATTTCCATAATGGTTTTTTCATACCAAGGACCCATCATCTGCTTAAGTATTTTTACATACCCCTGACTGCCCAATGTTATTTTGACACCCTCAGTCAACATAGGCTTAGTATGGAAAAATTGTTTCACTTGAGGATTAGAAGGATCTAGGCTATCGATATATTCCTGAACCTTCCTTCTCGGCTGTCTTGATTTTTTGCCGGGGACCTTGCTTTGTCGGGTTGGATCATAGGGTTCGGGAGGCTTAAATTCTAACGCAAAATCACCATCTTCAAAAGTAACACCAAATGCAGTCTTATAATAATCAATATTTTTACTAATGCTTTTGGCTACATCTTCTACGGTTGCCTTTTTCTTTCTCCATATGTAATAATGGAACTTGTCAAAACATTCAGTTTTGATGTGCTCTATTCCATGACCTCCACCCTGACTTCTATAAGGTCCAATCTGGCATAGATAACCGCCATAGGAAGGATGGTACCCGATATAGGATTTTACTAGCTGAGCAGCGGTTTCATAAGGTATGGCGTATTCTTTCTGAGCCCAGTGAAGATCTTTAGCCCTGTTAAATTGAGCTTCGTGCAGTAAATTTGCCATACTAGGGTCATCAAGAAGCCACTCATTCCAATCTTCGTCTGGACCGGCCGATAACTTATCTACTTCCCACCACTTATATGGATCTCTGTTAACTTGGTGGGTAAACCCCATTGCTTCAACATATCTTTTAACAAAATCACTATGCTTATTCTCTTCCCATCTCTGTAGATTGAAAATAGTCATAATTATGCCTTCTCCTTTTCCAAATCGCCTGCTTCAGATTTTTCTCTTTCTTTCTTCCATGATTCGATTTTGTCAGCTATTCCATAGAGACTGGCCGAAGTATAAGGTTTAAGTCCATGAGGAGTTGGAACGCCCCACGTCTCTCTGGCATATTTAGCTGCACCATCCATACTATCAAAATATTTTCCACCCGCTGAATATATCGCAGGCAACTTTCTGACACCGGTAAAAAACTTAGCACGAGGCTTATGTACTTTTGCCGGACCTATAATACAATAGTAGCTATCGCCGCTTCCGGTATCATAGCCCTCGAATCTAAAGTAACTACCCGCACCAACAACAGACTCAAATTGTTCTTTGAGAAAAAGAGTCTTATCCGTATAAGACTCTTTCCATTCAATATCCTTTTCTACAAGTTTTTCTCTGGCAACAACCTGTTTCATCATGCCCCTAAATTAAATATATGAATGCAACTTCTTTCACTAATTTTTCAAGAAAAGCAGTTTCAAATCCTCTATTTATTTTACCAGTGTCTTCTGCTTTTCTAGGGATGCTTCTTTTTGCATGATGGTCTTAAGGATAGTACTCATGACACGTTCGGATTGATCTTCTATTTCTGAATCAGTGAATCGTAAGACCGTCCATCCAACCTGTGCCAGCTTCATATCTCTTTCTTTGTCATGAGCCAATTGTTTTGGTGATGAATGGAAGGTCTCTCCGTCCGCTTCAATGGCTATCTTAAGGTGTGGGAATGCAAAGTCTATTGGATATTCAATTGAACCGAATTTTACGGGAAATTGAGGAGTCATTGGGTAACGAATAAGTCCGTTCTGAGAATACTCAGATATACGATCCATTAATTGTCTTTCGCACTTTGTAAATACTATTCTACCCTTGGCGTCTCTAGCTCCCATCATTCCCGGAGCCTCTGGAACATCGGGTCTAGATTGTACCTGCTTATAAGTTTTCTGCTTCTCTGCATCCATTCTTTCTCTGGTTTTCTTTTTCAAAATTCTACCACCATAGTTAGACGGATCGGCCATATTGTTTTCGGATGTTATGGTATTTTTGGTCGTCGCCATTGGAGGGGCTCCGGGTGCTGCTCCTGCCCCCACATCTCCCCCGGGCGCAGAAATAGGAGCTTCTCCCATACCTCCTCCCGGTGGACCGCCAAGACCGCCAGCTTCTCCTCCGGGCATAGGAGGCATACCGCCACCAAACCCACCGCCCATGGCTCCTCCCGGCATTCCTCCGGCTCCACCAGCTGCGCCCATACCTTGACCCAAAGCCGCCATTTGAATGGCATCATATCTCTTTCTTTCAATTTCTTGGTCGGGGTCAAAATCAAAAGCTTCTAGAACCGTTTGAGCACTAAGAAGACCCTTCTCGTAAAGTTGCAATACAAATGTTCTAAATTGCTGTTGATCCCTAAGATGCATTGAGTTCCATTTGATCTTGGGATAAATATATTCTTCTTCTTCTGACTCTGCATTTTCATCAATAAATCCCTGTCTCTGGGCTTCTGGCAAATAGATTTTTTGCTCGACCCAGTTAGCAACTTCTCTTCTGAAGGTCTGCAACCTTTCAATCATGGCTTCAATACCAACTGCGGCGTTAGAATTACCATGAATACCAAATAAACCACTTCTTTCGGTTATTATGAAATGATTGGGCACTTCAACGCACCATACTTTTCCAATATAGTCCTCGTCAGTAATAACTTCATTTTGTGATTGAGGCTTATTATAGCCATTCCATTTTCTTGAGTCTAAAACTGGAAACTTGCCATTCTCCGTATCTGTCCAACTTATAGTATATTGAGTTTGCAAATTAGGACTATCAAATTTTATAGTTGCAAATCTGGGACTGTATCCAATCTTAAACAATATTTCTATAACATCGTCTCTTAATTGGGTTGAAACCGTTGTATAGCTATAATATTTTTTATCAGTTGCCTTCTTTTTGGTTGCAGGTCTTTCGCTTCCGTCGCATTCTACCAAAGCTCCCAAAAGAATCTTAAGTGCATCAACAGACATATTCTTAATATCTTTTGGGATATGTTTCTCGTTTGAAAGTTGACCACAGTTATTAACCAAATAAGAAACCAAATCTCTATTATCGCTATTTGAAATTGCGAAACTATTTTTGACTGATGGATATATTTTACAAACATTATTGGCACTAAGAACTTTTTTCATTTTTTCATATACGTCTGGGTTTGCGGTTGGACTTTGGGAAATGTCAACACTATATATCTTATTATTTCTTTGAGAATCCTTATGTCTTGACCCTTCGCTTATATACCACCCAATAATCTGAAGGAAGTCTTCTGTCTTTATTCCAAAATATTCTACCTTATCATCCGTCTTACTTTCCCACTTATCCACACATGCTCTAAACTTTCCTCTTAATTTAACATCAGAAGCCTCAATAACTGACCATTTACCAAATCCTTCTTTTCTATTATGTATCTCTCTGGGGGCATATAACATCCTATGATTATCTGTTACAAGCATATCAATTCTATTAGTCTTAAAATGCTTAAGTGGTTTACTATCGCCATTTATAGAATCATGGTCATATTCATACCTCTTTGTGGCTTTCTGATACTCAAGTGCTCCGGTATCTTTATTAAATGTGGCTATTAAATCTTTTTCAATATCTAATTCTTTTCTATATTTAAGTCCATTATCAGTAAGTATTCTGGTATCATCGCTCAGGCAAAAATTCGGTCCTTCGCCATTTAACAAAGCATTATTGATCATCATGCCGTCAAGTATTTCCTGATTGATCAACTCAAATTCATTAGATAGAGTAAGAACTTTACCAGCAGCGCCATACCAATCTAATTCAAATGCATGATGGGTAACAATAGTGAGATTTGGATCATTAGCGGTTTGTGCTAGTTGCTCTTGGACAGCAGCTATATCGGCAGGTCCGGCGGGACGCTCATCGCTACCAACCTTAACGATTTTGATAGGAACAATAAGTCTTTCGGCCACTATCCATTGAGCAACCATTAACTTGGTCTTATAAGATAGGATGGGGAAAAGACGACGAACCATACCAACGCCATAACGAGTATATCCACCTTCGCCATATTTCAAGTGATATACATTGCGGTTATCCAAACGAATGGGTTTACCGGCCGCTACAAGAGTTCTAACTTCTGGCGTAAGTCTTTCATATCCCGGAGTTCTTCGCTGAACCATATTTACAAGCTCTTCGTCTGGCTTGAGTGCAATAACGGGCTCGGGGTTCATGGGAGACGTATAAACTTCAACATAGTCCGGATTAAGAATTACAATACGACGAACAGTGCCTCCCAAGTGCTCGCATAGCTCATCTCCGGTTCTACCAGATCCACCACAGTGTTCGCACGATATTTCGATGAAGGGGAAACAATCGCCCAAAAGATGAACCTCATGGCTAACCAGTCTCAACCACTTTGACAATTCTATTCTCTTCTTCATCTTGTCAAAGTATTTTTTTACCTCTCTGTCCTTGCATTCGTTTTCAAAATCATTCATCGGGAAATAGCTGTAAAAATCAATAGAGGCAGCAACCTTGGGTTCATTCTCATAGAAGAATCTAGCCCACTGATATTGCTCTAACCTCTTGGACGGAATTTGCCAATTGATCGGAGTATGAACCGGAGAGAAAAACTGAGGCTGACCGTAAACGATGCCAGAATTAGCACCGGCAAAACGATTAAAACCAGAGCCAAAAGCCCCGTGAACAGAGGTTGTAGGAGCATAATTCTGGTTAGGAATAGACTTATAATCGGGGGTATACGGAACACCATTCTCCCTCATTTTAGAGGGATCTTGATTCCTTATGGCTCGGAATGTAGAATCCAAATCATTAGTTTGGATGACTGGACCATTACTACCGCTGTCTGCCATGCTACTCTCCCATACGGCAATTCTATTTCTGCCATAGCTATTATACAGAACTGTGGCAAAAATATGTGATTAATTATGCTTCAACCACTGGAAACTCATCGGTCTCGGCAGCAGACGGGCTAGAATCATTAAGTCCAAGTTCTTCGGCAGCATCTTGTATTTTGTCATCACCCTCGTCCTCTATCCCAAAACCATCAACTGCATCATTGGCATTTTTCAGGGTGAAATTGACGCCCGCTGCCGGGCCTCCTGTTACATGGAATACAGGATTTTCACCATTACTAACGATAACTACGGGAGTTTCCATTTTCAAAATACTCTCTTGACCATTATCAACAATCTTTATCTGCATGTCTTTCTTGGTAACAAGAGTTGATTTTTCCGGAAGACTAACTTGTGCTGTCTTCACTATTTTTGAATCTGTTTTTGATGCCTCTACAACATCGTGGGCATAAACAATCCCGTTATATCTTTCCATCATAGCAGATGCAGCCTTATGAATGCAGGCAACCCTAGGTATATCAACATTATAATGCTCAGCAACCTTGGATATAATATCCTCTTCGTTAAGTCCAGATTGCTTCATTTCAATAATATCATCAAACATCTGATAATTATCATCTTTTTCCTTGGGAGTATCAATAGATGCCAACTTAACAAAGGAAACCTTAGAGGAAGCCGTCAAATCGCTTGTCTCTTCGCCCCTGCCTTCTGACAATCTTCTTTCAATGGAGTACTGATGGGGTCTTGGCTTTCGAGTCCTTTCGCCATGAGCTAATTCCATTTGATTCCCACCGTCATCGGTGAATACTTGGAATCTTTGGTTGATATAACCACCAACCCATTTCCCATTTTTATCCTTGAACTCTCTAGAAAACTTATCCATGATATGTCTGCGCCACATAGCTTCATGACAATATACCCTACTAGGATCATCGTCAAAAACAATACCATCAAGGCAATAGTGACGACAGTTATACGTGCTAATTAATCCATGTCCGGCAGACTGCTTCGGCAGCTTGGGGCAAATCCTCATGTCCATATTGCTATATAGGGCATCTTGCCTCATAACCGCTTGGGCTTCCCTAATGATTTTTTCTTTCATTTTACCCTCTCTTATTTGCGTTATATTATGCTTGGATAAAACCCCAAACAAAACTTCTGCCGCATTACCTGAATTTTCTTTCGTGAATATAGCCCGGCATGTGTCAACTATATCCTTTTCTTCATTTTTACCAGCAACCTCAATGAGACTCATAGAAGCTTCTTCGGCTGATTTCTGAGCCCTAACCCAATTCTTCAAATCATCTGGACTGGTAAAAAATTGCATATTACTCTTTTCTCTCAAACCCACTTGGTGACGGCCTATCCTTATATTTCAAATGAGGTCTTATATCCTCTAACTTTTTGATAACCTTTTTAATGGCCGTTTTTGTCTTTCCTATATTATTCCTATCTAAATGCTCTAAAGCCTCTTTTAGGCCATCGTATGCCTTTTCCATGTCATCGGCTAGGGTGGCTATACGATAGATCTTCATTAATCGATCTGTCCCAAATGCTTTTTGAGTTCCTCGCCAAAATCTTCAGAAATTCCCATAGTTGGATTCTTATGAAGAACGAATTCAAATCTTCCCTTTTCCTTGCCGCGAATTTTTTCTTTTCGATCCTCATTAGCCTGTTTGATTTGTTCCCCAACAGTCTTATCGGGAACATTACCGAAATCAAAAACTTCTCCCTTGATTCCGGGCTGGGCATTCATGGATTCTGTCGGGAATACTTTACGGCCGGGAAGGATTTCTTTACCTTCCATAGCAGCTATCTTTTCCTTTTGCCACTCCTCATGCCTTGTCTTTTTTGAAGCTTCTTTTTCGGCATTTTCTCTCTTTAGTCTCGATCCAGTATCTTCTACTGTGCTTTCGGCTAATTTTTCAATAGCTAAAGGATCTGAAATACTATTCTGTCCTCTGGCAACCTTAAATTCGGAATTAGCAAAATAATCTTCTCCTCCGCGAATGGGTACGATTCCGCTCATGGTCGGCTTCTCTGCCAACCTAGAGGCATCCTTACCCTCTGCCTTCCACTTAGTCTTTTCATGACTGACGGCTATCTTTTCGTCAATCTTAAAAGCATCAACAACTAGTTTTGGGGCTTCGGCTTCAACGGTCGATGCAGTCTTAATCATACCCGAAGAAGATGCTTCAACGACCAAATCAGATGGATTAATAGACTTGAATTTAGACATATCCATTCCACATACTATTGCATACTCTTTGAGTTCCGATTTTACAGAATTAGACCACTTTGAACTATAATGGTATGGCTTCTTACTGACAGCACAGGATTCAATTCTGTCTTTTTCTACAACCATATCGTCGTCAGAAATATCACACGACAATGAGGCAAGTCGCTTAATCTCCTCTGTACTTACGGTTTCTTTATCAATGTACTGAGACGCCTGTTTGTTCCGAAAAATCCACTCCGGAGCCATCTTCTCTTCTGCCATTCTACTTATTTTCATGTTGTATCCTTTTTTATTATGACCTATTACAAAACTAAAACACTACTTTGGTATAATCATTGTAAAGCCCCAATGATATGTGCAAATTCCGTTTTCATCAACGGGGGCACCCGGCCACGGAGCATCTGGCTGTTTAACATTAGTCTTGGCGAGATTCTTTGCCTCAACCTTTTTGTCTGCCTCAACAGAAAGATCAAACTCTCCCTTTTCATTAATAAAGCCATTCTTCTTCAGGTAATTGTAGAAATAATCAGTGGATGACTGAATAGTTTCTTCCTTTTGCTTTTCTTTCATCATTGATCCCGGAGACGGAACCTTCTTCTGCTTCTCTTTGCCCTTTTCCTCTGGCGATGGAGTAGCTTTGGCAGGCTCTGGTGTATCGGGAAGATCTAATTCATCTGCTTCCTCTCCCTCCGGAATCAGTGGTTTTACATCAAATCCACTTTCACTGAGATCTTTCATTTCCTGAGCCGGTGTCTTGCCTCCCTTAGGAACCCAAACTGTCTTCATCCTGCCGGTGGCAGGATCCTTTTGCTGAACATACTCTCCCTCTTCGTCTTCTTCCTTTTTCTCTCCCTCAGGAGATTCGCCCCGAGCCATTTTTTCAAACTCATCGGGCAATGTTAAAATGGTTTTTTCGTCTTTGGTAAACGGGTTAACATATGTCTTTGGCACCAGCTGCCCACCCTTGTCAAAAAACTCCTTAAGTTTTTCATTTACTTGGGTAGACCTTCTTGTGGACATTTGCAAAAACCCTCTGTTGATATTATTGCATCCACCAGCGGTAGTGTGAACATATTCAGCAGCCTCAATAAAATTTTCGGTTGTTGCCGGAGCTCCACTTACTGTTTTTTGTAACCCCTCTCCAATGTTCTCAACACTTAGTCTCCAAGACGCATCTTGCTGCCACATTTCAATCATCATTTGTTTCAGGGTTCGGAAGTCAACAGCTCTTTCTTCGTCATCGGATCGTGCAGCAAATATTTCGGACACCTTATCCCAATCAATTCCGGGATAAACCTTGCCGTCCTTAGACTTACCACCGAAAAGAATTAACTCCGTCGTTCTCCATCCGTCCATAACACCTTCCGGAGTATCATCAGTAATAGTAGCTGGATCTATTTCGCCAATATCGGTGTCTGACACAAACCAAGGATGATAAGGATCCTTTCTTTTTTCAACATAGTAATTGTTCAAGAAAAACTTCTTATAATCTTTGGGCTTATTCGGCAACTTAACCTCTTGAACCTCTGCTCTTGAAACCAATGCGTTGTTGATATTCTCTAGTGCATTAGTGGTCATAACAAAATAGACATTATTCTGTTTAAATGCCTTTTCGTTTTCAGTGTTGTCGAAAAACTTAAGAAGTTCAGCAATAATATGCTGAGTGGTTTCATGAGCTTTCTCGCCGCTTCCGGGACCAGAATTTGATACTACCTGCTTATCTATTTCGTCAAAAAGGAATATAAGATCTCTGGATGATCGCATCGTAGAAAACAATTTTCTTGCGTTAGCTTCTGTTTCTCCCAACCACATACTCTTCTGATTTCCCATATCAACGGCCTTAATCTTAAGACCCAATAAGTTCGCCAACGCCTCAGGCCAAACAGATTTACCAGTTCCGGGACGACCCCAAAGAATATAAAAATGAGGAAATTGATGAGCAGACAATGATTCCAATTGCAATCTCAAATTCTTGTTATAATTGGACAATGCCTGTTTCCTCTTCTGCTTTTCCTGTACTTGGGGAGTGGCTAATCTCTTTGGATCGTTCTGAGGTAGTTTCTTTTGGATATTCAATTGGTAGTCGATTTGTGCCATTTCTTCTTCATTGGCCGCAATCTGGTCAGTCAGTTTTTTGACCTTAACTCCCATGGCACCAATTTGAGGAACTCTTGTACCCCATGGACTGTCTTCACCAGTTCGATATGAATAGTTTTCAAATAATACATTGGGCTTAACGTCCGTCAAACCAAGAGAACCAGTTCCGTGTATCTCATTAACCGTTGTTTCGAGATTATCCTTAACAATAGCCTCGTCAAAAGAGAATTCGGGATCAATGAGATCGTCATCATATTTTAGTCCGGCCTTCAGGGACTCTCTAGTAACAGCAATAGCATCTTTTACACTCAGTCCCTGAATGCTATTAATCATGCTTCTCATCAATTTTTCAGATATTGTTCCAAGCGATGAAGACATGGCTTCTGTTTTTTCATTGACCATCTTTTCTTCTTGATCTCTCTCCATTTTCCACTTAACTTCTTCGCTGGGATTCTCTTTTAGTTTTTGAGAGTAATCATCACTAATTTCCTTATATAGACGCCTCTTATACTTCAGCTGTGCCTCTTTGCCATATTTTCTAAGAATATATTTTAAAATGATTCTAGCTTCGGGATCGGTAACAGCACTAACGCCCATATCTATCGGAGTAGAGTTAGAGGGCAAGTCGTCAATTGGATCTGACGAAATAACAACTACGGTTCTATTGCCCCTTTCGGTTCTGGCCTGACTATCATCTCTCAATAACCCAGAATCATTTTTACCAACGGCGGTCGATAACAATCCTCTGGTAGCATTGTCAGATAGCGTTGTTTTCTTACTGCTTGGATCTTTAACGCAGAGAGCAGACTGGTCAAAGTCATCCAATATAAGAACCTTATTTTGTGATACCACTCCCTCTTTGATTGTATTGTGTAACTGAACAAATCTCCCCTTGATGGTCGTTATTATGTTGTTGTAGACCTTCAATCTCTCTTCTTGAACGGGATGATCTGGACTACCCAAATACTCAACAAACTCGTCCCTAACATCAGACAAAGATTGTTTAGAAGGATTCCAGTTAATCAATTTGGTTCTAAGGGTTTGAACAGCCGTAAGCACTGCCTCTATATGTTTGGAAGCACTGCTTCCAACACCCTTGGGTCCTGCGAGAACTTTCTTGTACAAATCTTCGCCCGACTTAAGAACATCAGCCTGAGGATTAAAACTGAGAAAACCATCGTTATCTCTGGCAGACACATTGAGAACCCTATCTGTCGTAATATATTCACCAATATTGGTATCAAGAGCTATCCTTGCTTTTCTGGCTTGATCCATTTCAAATTCTCTTTGCCTCTTTTTGTCGTTGATTTGTTCTTTAGTAACCCTTATCTGATCTTTCTTTTTGGCTTCCGAAAGATTGGCGTCTTCATTTATTTCCTTAATACGCTGAACAAGAGTTCTAATTTCCTGATTAACATTATTGATGTGAACAGTATGTTGATCTTTAATTCTCTGTAGTCCGGCCTCATATCGGGCAACATTTAGTCCAAGAGGAGAACGCTCTGGAGGGGTTGGGACAAAACCCTCTGGAGGATGCACTTCGTTTTGTAACTCTTTTGCATATTCTCCCGGCTTACCTATAAGTTGTGAAACTCTCGTATGTTCTGCATCCTTATTATTGGGGTCATGATACTTATATATCGATCTGAGCCATTCTCGTGTAATCTTGGTTCTACTGCCATTAAGTAATTCATCCAGTCTAATGCGGGAAGGCTGAACGTGTTGAGCAACACCCGGAATCGGAACCCTAGTAAAATATTCTGACGGCACAAAATAATAGTCGCTATGCTCTTCGGATCGGAAAAGATCGTTACTCTTAGCAGGAAAGGCCTTCAATAGCAATAGCTCTATCAAGGGGTGATATCCATTCCGATAAATCAAATTAACCATTCCGATGGATCCCTTTAGTTTCGAAATGATAGATTGGTAATTGGGGAGCTTTAACAACTCATTCATCATGGGAAGTTGTTCTAGCGGGTCTTGTTCTTCGGAAGCAGAAGGATCGTTGAAATCAATGAAATTTCCAAGGACAGCCGTTTTCTTTATCTTCTGATCTTTAGGTTGTGATAGAGACTGGAAAAACTTATCCAAGCTGGCATTTAAGTTATGGCACTTCATATTAATCTCCGATACATGTTTAGTCTATTTTTTCTCCAAATAGAGTCGAAAATCCTCTAACTACAGATACAGATTATTTCCTTATGATTGGGTCTAAAACCTCTATATACTTTGACAAAAGTATTATACAGTTTTAGTGGAAATAATGAACAGACATTTCGGAAGAAGAGCGTTATTTGAAGGAGGTAACGTCTGTAAATTTCTTCAACTCGAATTTCGATGTGTAGTCATCTGCGAACGCGAATTCTTTTTGTGGATCTTCTTCTGCTTTTTTAGTCTCTTGGTCAAAAAAGCGGTCTCCAAGCACCAGTTCCCCAGTATCATCGTCACATGTAGAACCAGTGCTATTTTCTAGAACTTTTACAAAAGCTTCTGTTGTCCAAGGAATCATAGGAATTCCACTGATATTCTTCTTGAAATAATAATCGTGCGTAGCCATTTCAATAAGAAGAGTATCTACGTCCCTGACAGTAAACCCTTTCTTAGAAGCCAGAGGAACTATCTTGTCAAGATCCAGTTTATCAATAGCCTTGGCAAAATTATCAAAACTAGCATACCCTATAGGAGCAACAACTCCACGGTTCTTCATCCGGCGAGCGGCAGAAACAAAAGTCTGCTTCATGCTCTTTTCGTCAAATTCATTAATATCAATAACCAAATCAGCACGACCAGACCTCAGAAGGGGGCCCGTAATATTTTCTTTATGGTTAGTTGTCAAAACAAGAAAAATATCATTTTTACTGAACATGTTGTCTTCTTGGCTATTTTGCAGCCAGTTCATAAATTCACTTTCAACCTGTTTATGAGCCTCATGCATACCTTGTCCAGAAGCAGCCGTAGACCCCATGGCTCTGTCATACTCATCAATTCTTACAACGACATGGCTGGCCTTAGAAATCTTCCTCAGTGCCTCTCTCATTCTTTCTGGTCCCTCTCCGACCCACTTACTATGAGATGCCGCGATATTGAAATCCCATACGTCAAAATCAAGAAGTCCGGCAAAATGAACTGGGAAGGCACTTTTACCAACGCCTCCCTTCCCATATAGAACTATAACATGTGGCATTCTGGAGCGAATAGAATCAATATCCTTTGAGACTTGAGCGTTATCGCCATTAGACTTGAGTACGTCCTTTTTCTTCTCCTTGAGCCGATTAATCTCTTCGAAGTCACGAACAATTTTTTTGACATCGAATGTAAAATTACTGTTTTCGGGACAAATATAATCCGACCAAGGTTTAGGCGAAAGATGAGTCAATCCGGAAGCGTTTTCCATTAGATTGCGATTAACCTTCTCCCTGAGATTTCTAACAACCTTGGAGGGGTCAATCTGCTTACTGCCAATAGATGTTTCGGCCTTGCAAGAAAGGGCTTCGGCAAATGCATCGGCAGATTCTGTGTAGGTCAGACCAGAAAGTTTTCTAACAATTTGCTTTCTCTGAGTATCATTAAGGCTTATTTTGTAGCCGCCATCGGTATAAAGCTGAATAAAACTATCGATAATATGCCCGGCTTCATAATCGTCAACCGGATCAAACCTCAGAACACGCACCTTAAATGGAAACTGAATTGGCTCATTTGTAACCAGAAGAATACGACATCCCATCTTGATACTGGGATTTCTGAAATTGTCAAAAATCCATAGGTTTCTAGCGTCAACTTGTCCGGGTTTCTGAGCACAAAAATCCAAGCAATAATCAATATTTTTGATAACCAAAAGACGATCTTTGAACTCTCCCGTAATAACTTCTTTTCGGTTTACAAATCCGTTAAGTTTCCTCTTTCTTCGTCCGCTCTGAGGATCTGTTTTTGGGGTTTTGCCCTCTACTCCCTGAGTTGTCGTGGATGTTTCTTCGCACTCGCCAAATATAAGATTTTCAAGATACGAAGATGCCATGCCACGCCCCGGATACCCCCTTTGAAGTTCTACGGCATCTATATCAAATGTTTCATTATACAACTCGGAAGACTTAAAACAGGTTTTGAGAAAACTATCAACAAGGCAAGGATCTTCGTAGCCGACAATAAGATTGGTAATTCCGGTAAGCGACAACCTAACGGCTACCTTGCATTCTCTTTTTAAGTCCTGAAACTTTTTGCTATTTTCAACCAAAGTCTCATAACTCAAGTTCTCAACGTTTTCGGCCATTGACTTCTCCTATGTTTGCCTTCTATATTATATCGATTTATCCAGAAAACAAGAAAAAAAGAAGACCCGAAGAATCACTTCTTCGGGCCTTCAGTCTTTTCAGATTAACTACGCTTACTTCTCGTAGTCTTTGGTCATCAGATTAACATAGTCCTTGGGGAAACCAAGCATGTTAATCCAGTAGTCATTGAGCTTAGCACGATTTGCCTTGCTTAACATGGCAAACTTGCAAAACTCTTCTTCTGTCGATGCCGACTTATCCATGGCAACTTCTTTCTTCTTGGCACAAGCACAGGCCATGTCGGGTTCAGACTTGACGATGATTTCGCTATCCGAAACTTCCTTTCCGGGAATGTCGGGCGTGGGCTCAACATCAAGATCGATCTCTACCGACTCAGCCTCTCCCTCTACCGCAACTTCTTTGAGATCGGCTACAGCATCTTCTACCTTCTCAATTGCTTCCTCTACCGAAGCGGGGGCAGCATCCACAGCCGGAACGGAAACGCTAGATCCACCAGCGTCACTGACCGGAGCCGAAACTTCTTCGGCGCACTGAGCGGTTTTGGCAGAAGCCGATTTCGCATCCGACTTGGAAGCAGACTTGGCATCAGAACTAGCCGAATCTGATTTTTCGCAAGAGCAAAGATTACCCGGCTTCTTGCACTTCTTACAAACACTAGCAGCCTCAATATAACTCTTAGCAGCCTCATAAAGAGGATTAATTTCTTCTTGAACTTCCGCACCAGCAGAAGCAGTCTTGGTTAATCCCGAAACCTTGGGACTCCAATCAACCTTCTTAGAACCAGCTCTCATTATAATACTCATCTTTATCTCCTTGCTTAATTGTGAGCTTTTTTGCTCATTTTCGATTTACGCTTACTTATTTCTTAACTAAATACCCGAAATCCTTCTTGAAAATTAGATAATGTTTAGCCCTTTCTAATTACCCTAATACCTTTAATCTTCGCGGTAATAGCGGCGGAATCAGCAGGATCTTTCACTTTTCCTTCTAGGGCTTCGGGCAAAGATGGCTGACCTTCCATTTTTTCGGGAGATCCTTCGTCACTTCTAATTTTTGTCAAATACGAAGAAAGATCTCGCATGGCAGACATATAATCTTCACGCGGCGATCCTATTTCGAGCAAAGATATCAATCCGTCCATCTTTTGCAAAGCAACTGCATCGTCAGTAAGATCTTTCATCTGCTTGAGCGCCTTGGTAGCAGCTTCACGATATTTTCGTTGCTCTTCGGAATCACCCTTGAATCTCTCATACATAAAAATGGCTTTGCTCATCCTCGTAACTAGTTCTTTCCAAAGCCATCCCTGATAAATCTTGGCTTGTTTTATAACCCTAATACTTTTGATTTTCATATTAGCCGTTCCATGTTCCGTCATTAATTTCATTTAAGGCCTGCTCTATTTGCTCTCGCGTCATAGGCTTGCCAGTGATATCAGACATACTCTTGTGGATAAAAAGACGGGCGTGTTTGTCGGCAACCTTGTCCAATAATATGCCCAAAAATTGAGGACTCAGTTTTTCAAGGCCAAGATTTTTCATAGCACCACGATGCTCTCCCGAATTAATGCTCTTGGCCATAACCTCTATCTGTTGCGATTCCTTGTCCTGAACAGAAGCACTTTTTGCTATCTTCTGAGCAGCTGGAGTTTTTGCATCAAGACGTGGAGTTACCTTATCATTATCGGCACCATAATTGGTAAGCCATTTACTCTTATCTTCTGCCTTTTGATATTCTTCCATGCAGCTATTCCATACCTCTTGAGGTCCTTTCTTCTGATCGCTCTTTTGCTTATAGCAATTCATCCATGCCCTACTCTGAGTCTGCATGTAGCCCCTAGCATCATCATAGAAAGCCTGCTTGATACACTTCTTAAGATTAAAGGATTGTTTCATTTTACACCTATATGATATTTTACAAGTTCAGTTTATATACTTCCTTCTTTTTTATCCAATATCCTGCCGCTATTTTTTCTCTTCTAAACTCAGGATATTATCAATTAGGAAACTTTTCCATCCTCCCGATTGATTATCCCAAGCCTTGACAATAGAATCATGGTGACCATCGGCATCTTCCTCAAATTGAAATGGTGGAGAAATAACCTTTGGGGGCAAAGTTATTCCTCCCTTGGTTTGGTACATCAAAACCATGTCTTGACCCTTTAGATTGGCCTTCTCAAGCCTATCCTTATAAGAAAGATTTAACATAACCTCTGGCTGAGGCTCGGATGGCTGGGCGGGTTCACCGGGCAGAGGTTGTTCGGGGATTGCCTCGGGTACTCCGGGAACGGCCCCTGCAACTTGAGGAGTTGCCTGAGATATCTTTTTTCGGCTTCTAATACCTTCGCCATCAACTTTTGAACCAACACTAACATTATTTTCTGAAAACCATCCCCTATTAACCTCTAGGGCGTAACGACACCTGTAATTGGCACAAACAGCCCTTGTACTTAATGGCGTCATGGTCTCTATCTGTAGGATCTTGCCATGGTCATCGATAAAAGCAACGTCCAACGGTATATATGTATCCTTCATCCAAAACGTATGAAATTCTGGATAAGGAAATCTAAAAAGCATCCCATGATTTTTAGACATATGCTTACGGCGCATAAGACCATGAGTTCTCTTTTCATGCGTATCGGCAATCTCTATGAACAATTGTTTCATTTCTCTCCTACGTAGGCAGTCATCACCTCTTTATAGGACTTTAGAGACTCGGCGTTAGCGGTAGCCATAATTGCCTTTTTGTATTTTTCAAATTCATCCTGTGGCATATCATGTTTGGTAATACGAACATCATTGCCCAAGCCCGCCCACCACAGGTTATAAACTCTCAAAAACTCTTCGCCAATCTTGATTCTGAATTTGAAATACCCCTTTAACTCATCTGCAATTTTATCGCTCAGTCTCTCATACCAATCATGAGAGGACTCTGGTGCATAGGACAATGTAACAATTTTATCTTGAGATGAAAACATCCCAATCCATCCTACATGTGTGATTTTGCGATTTTGTACCAATTGCGTCGACTTCCCAAAAGCTCCATGTCGCTTTCGGGTATGTCATAAGATGGTTCTGGCGTCTCAATTTTTCCCTTTGCCTTAGCGGGCTGTTGGGGAGAGGGGGCAACAACCTTCTTCGGTTCAATAACAACATTGGGAGGAGTCGGAGCAGAAGTAGATTGAGCTGCCGGAGATGTAGCATCTTTTCCGGGGGCTCTTTTATTATCGGCAACCACCTTGTAACCCTTTTTGAAACCAGTTAAAAACGCAACGATTTCGTCAAAAATATAAAACGCAGGATTCTTGTCTGCACCAAAATATTTAGGATGAATACTTAATGTTCCACCAATGGCACCGCTCCATCCAATAAGGGAATGCTTGCCATCCGTATACCTATAGATTCTTAAGACATACTCTTTATTCGACTGCTTACCCTCGGGATTAATGCCAATCATTGTAAGCCTAGTGCTTCGTATATATTCAGTATGGTTGTTGGGATAGCGATCCATTGGGAAACTCGGTAAATCCCCCGGCATTTTAGAAACTGCTGTTTTTATCGTCATGATCATTTTCTCCCCATGGGTCTTGGAATTCCACGAACCCACCACGCTTTGTCTTCTGCTCTTCTTTTTTCTGTTTTTCCTGTTGTTTCTTAGAACCTTCTAGATTTTCCGAAACAAATTGCCATGCTATTCTGTTGGAATTCAAAAAATCAATCAACTCATCTTTCTTGTCTTCATCAAATTCAAAATAACATCCGCGAGATCCCCACTTGCGACTCCATTTAACTCCCGATGGAACAATCAGATCAACTCCTATTTCTTCTATTTCATGAAGAGTTTTTTGACTCAACTCTGCATAAATTTCCACTCGCATTCCCCCATATTCAATCATTTTCCAAGATTCAATCTATTAGTATTATCAACGGCAAACTTTGGGTCACAATTGGCAATTCTAAATCCCTTTTTGCCTTTTTTATTCATGCTCGCAAGAATTTCAGTATAACTCTTCTTGGCTCTTTGCTTTGAAAACTGATTCGGCTCTCCTAGCGCCATGGTAGTTATAACCATTTTTCCCTTGCGAGTAAATTTTACTGTGTTCATATCGCCAACCAAAAATCCCATCGTCTTTAGCCTCATAATGTCTTTGGACGTAATGGTTGAAATGTCAACGATTTTGATAGTATCTTCCTCAACCTTCTCGCCCTTATCCCATAATTCAAAAAGCAAAGACGCATCCTTGTCACTAGCGGTAACAAGTTTCTTCGTAGGAGTCACATTGGTAAATAGAAACGAATAATCAATATTCGTTTTATTATCACTTCTTCCATCTGGCACAAATTTTATGGGTACAGGCATATAAAACCTCTCTTCTTTTTTCGTTTTTCCTATCTATTTTCCCTTGTCCCATTAAAGTATACTACAATACCCTTATGAGCAAATGACAATTGGTTATCGCCAACCCGAATGCCGGTAACTCCTAGCTTCTCTGCCATAACGCTACCCATTCTGACAATCTGATCGTATTTACCTCCGGCAAAAACAATACCGTCACGACCCGAAGACTCACAAATAATATCCTTGAAATGATAGGCGTTGCATACGTCCTTGGAAACGTCAATAACATCATTAATTATGGATTCTTGTTGAGGCAAACTGAATAAGTCGTCTGCAATTTTATCAATTTCTTTTTCTACGCTTTTCTTCTGAAGATGTTTTTCCACTCGCTCAATTAACTCTTCGCTAATGTCAGGAGACGATATCCACACGGCGAAAATATCTTCTTCTCCAATATTCCCACAATGAAACACCAATATCTTAAAAGAACCGTCTGGGAAAATACTATCTATAATTGGCATAACATCTTCGGTTGCTATAAAACGAGTGCTCTTAATCTGTTTCTTTACTATCTTGGATTTTGCAACCGACAATATGGCAATAACATGGGCAACCTCCGGATCAACACTCATGGACGAAGAAGCAAATCTTTTTGCGGGGTGAGTATTGCCATAATCCCTAGTCATATCCTCGTATAGTTGGGGCTGGAATCTCGGTTCAATCCATCGATAATAAAATCCCTTAAGATCATAAGTGGGATTATAGCGTAGCTGTTTTTTAATCCAGTCTTCTTCTTGGCTAAAATCCTCATCTCTATCGTCCCAAGCCATAACCCTATCGCCAAGTCCCGGTATTGTGTTGCCATCAGAGATAGACAGATTATTCATCCATC
>Ga0172365_10000085_pt1 | contig 48933 bp, 54 predicted proteins | sample LakKivSesite48cm_FD_114535 | JGI IMG/M metagenome (GOLD analysis project Ga0172365, IMG submission 114535) | Sediment microbial communities from Lake Kivu, Rwanda - Sediment site 48cm | ecosystem: Environmental > Aquatic > Freshwater > Lake > Sediment | place: Rwanda: Western Province, Lake...
CTACAGCCTACCCCCAGGGGTCTACTATATGATCCAAATATGTTGGAGGCGGAGAACTAAAGCACAAGTCGCCCTACGAACGAATTTAGGAACAAGCATGCGCGCTAGCAATCTCGAAGGTTTTGCATCTACTCAACCCGGAAATCTTTGTTATGTGGGACGGCAGTATCAGAAAAGTTTACCACCTGCGGGACCGACGTGTGGTGAGTTTCCTAAAGGATATCTGGAATTCCTGAAAGAAGCTCAAAACGGGATAAAAGAAGCTTTCAGCGATTACAAAAGAGAAAGTGGAAAAGGTTTTGATAAAATCGAGCAAGAAATTAGGAGCAAATTCAAGAACAAAACATTAGCCAGAATAGTAGACGAATACAACTACAGCACTTACACCTTCTTGCGATAAAGCATATGAAGCGTTCAAGATCAGCCTGGCGAAGATATTAGTTAGATGAACTTGTCGAGTAGGCCTTTTATTTTTGGTTTGTATTTTTCACATGTGCTGTCTTCTAGGTTTACGTAGCATTTGTTTTGGTGGCACCAGTGCTTGTCTTCGGATGTGAAGTAGTCTATGAAGCGACAGTCCAGTATTTCCGTCTCATTCCTCACTTCTAAACTCGCGCGTGCTTTGTAAGGGCTCTCCCTAAATCCAGAAAAAAAGTAATGCAGCAACAAAGCTTCGGAGCTTTTGAGGATTCTTTTGCGAACGTTGCTTTGTTTCTATGCGGTAAATTCATGGTCAGAGTCGGAGAAAGCAGGATTTCACTTCGCGTAATATTGCCAGAATCTAAGTCTAACTTATTTGGGCGCAGTCCGCCCTTACAAACGAATCATGTGTTGACGACAAATGAAAATCGGAGACGAAAAACCAAAGATATTTTCGAAACTTATGGCCTACTCCATTTTATATAGACTAATCCTTATCAATTATATTGACATCGTCTCTTCGGGAGGTTATGCGTATCATTTATGGCTAGTTGCGATGTATTTTGCTCCCTTTGTCATTTTTTCGCTAGTCGATCTAAAAGATTGGAAACTTACCGTCAGCTTAGGGCTCATTTCGTCCCTTATGAATGACATATTCTATGGTCTTATCGTATATCTAGTTGGAAAGTCTATTGACTTATTTTGGTACTATAAGCTCTGGCTCATCCCCCATAATGAACTCTTGTTCGATCTAAACTTTGGTGTTTTTCGTATACCTGTTTTCTCATGGATGATGGCTTTATCCATTTACTCAAGAATCGTTCTGGTGTACATGTTGATAAAGAAGTGGAAGATGGAAAAAAGTGCGATTGGCTTGCAGAAGTTGAAAAGGTCACGGTAGAATGAAAAATAAAAGATGCAAAACCATTTTTAAAAAGAGAAAAAAGGTGTTAGTTTAGAATTGCTATTCGTGGAATCCAGTTGTTACGTTCATTTCTTAAGTATTTAGCTAGCAGGTAAGCTTCTTCATTGAAGAGAGTTTTTATGGTTTGTTTATTTCCATGTTTCATACGTGGAATCTCAACTGTTGATTCAAAATATGAATAGAGTTTTCGTGTCAGATTAGTTGTCGTTGAATCGTGAGGTATTCCCTCTTACCTATTTTGTTCTTGCTGAAGTCTTTCCGCTTCATTACAAGATCTTTCTTTCTGAAGCTCTCGCCATGTTGAATGAGAAAGTCTTCAACAAGACATCTGCATAACTCGCGCGCGCTATCAGCTATAATAAAACGGGGTCAAGAAGGGGTGTAGGTTCCTCCGCGTTTTCTTTTTTAATGAAGTGTGTCTTGTCACTTGTCGGCAGAGTGCGTTTCTTCTTCGGTTTGTTCGGGTTGTATTTCTTCGATTGGCTTTGGCGGTGGGGTTGTTGCCATGGTCCATCCTATCCAGGCGCCGATGCCTAGAATAGCAATGAATGCGATGAGTACGGGGATGGCGACCAGCCAGAGTCGGATGGCTTCTAGGGCTGGCCATAAGAGTGCAATGGTGTAGGCGATTGCTATGGCTGCGCAGACTGTGCAGATGAGTGCGCCGAGGGCTTGATCCTTACTCACTATACTTTCACCTCCGACTAGCTTTTTTGGTAGTGATGTTTCTTGTTGTTTTAATGTGAGTTTATTACGTTTGCGTTGTTGTCATGTCAAGTTTCTAACGTTACACTTGTAGTTAATGCTTTAGAGGTCTTTTGGATGCACTCTTTGGATTAAGGTTCCGCGGCTATGGTTGTCGAAGACGGAGACGTTGTTTCTGTTGGTTAGGAGGGCGTCGACAAGGTGGCTGCTTCCTGTGATGAGGGCGTAGAGTTTGGTCAGTTCGTTACCTTTTGGTGTAGGAGTCCGTCTTTTAATAGGTAGTCTCTGGTTGTTGGCAGCTTTTCATAAATGTCTGTGGTTGTTAGCATAATGGTTACCTTTTTTTCTTGGTTGATTTTACTAAGCAGTTTTATCAGTAACTCTGAGTTTTCGTCGTCTAGGCTGGATGTTGGCTCGTCGGCTAGGACTATTTTTGGGTTGTTGGCAAGCGCCCTTATGACGGCTATCCGTTGTTTCTCTCCTCCACTTAGGCTGTCTGGGAACCTTGTTGCAAGATGGGTTAAGTTGAAGTACTTTAGGAGTTCATGTGCTCTTTGTTTTCTTTCCTGTTTTTTTGTTCCGGCGAGTGCCAGTGGAAGTTCGATGTTCTCCAGGATAGTTAGGGAGGGGATCAGGTTGTAGGATTGGAAGACAAATCCGACGCTGTGGAGCCTGATGTTTGATTTTCTGTCGTCAGTCAGTTCACGGGTGGTTTTGCCGAATAGCCTTACCTCTCCTTTATCTGAGGGTTCTAGGAGACCTATTATTTTGAGGAGTGTTGTTTTTCCAGCGCCCGATTTGCCCTTGATCATTATGAATTCTCCGTCGTTAACTGTTAGGTTTATGCTGTCTAGGACTTTTGTGGCACCGTAAGTCTTGCCTACGTTTATTAGTTCGATAGTGTTAGTTTTGCTATTGGGCATTTACGGTTACGTGTCCGTTGGAGTAGATGGAATTTAGGCTAGATAGCTTTTCCATCCAGTTTTCAGGTAGGTCTACACTGTAACTGGTAGATAGCACGTATCCATTTTTCACCATTTGGTCGTATACAAGCAGGATTTGGGGTTCGGAGACGGTTTTTCCAGCTAGGTATTTGAGTCCCTGGATTGAGTCGACGCTTACGTTGAAATAGCCCTTTAGAAGGTATGAGACTTTTACGTCTGCTGCAACCGTCTGGTCGTTGGCGATTTTCGCAATCCAAGCTCCAGCATGGTATTCAGGCATCGTGTAGAGCCAGAAGTATCCCATGTAACGTTCCTGAAGAGAAACAGCAGCGTAGATGCCATAAGAGTTTAATATCGTGATTGCGAGAAGTGCCGCTATCGCAAGTGTCTTCATGAGTTTTTTGGTGTTTAACCTGTTTGTAGCGTTGTAGAGTCTGCAAAGTCCAACCGCGCTCAATATTGCCAAGGAGGGCTGTATGAAGTTAAGAGTCCTGTAAGCGAGTCCAAATCCTAGGCTTGGGATCCCGAATGATGCGTACCCTTCTAGACCTAAAACGGCTGCGAACCAGAAAAGGATGGCTAAATGTCTGCTTCTTGATACTGCATTTTGTCCTCCGACTCCTAAGATCGTTAGTGCAGAAGCAATAATAAATGGGGTTCCATAGAGAATGTAACCGCTTGGCAATAAAGGAGCGCCCGGAATCAGGGATCTTCTGGTGGTTAAGAGTACGATTAGGGTTGTTATGCCTAGGGCTGCAAGACATTCGATTATTATGTATTTTGTTGAGCGTTTTGAAGCGTTGACTACGATGTAAAGGGTGATGGAGAAGACCAGTACTTGATATGAGGCTGCTGAAAGCCAGTCGCTCGGAGATAGTGAAACTTGGAAACCTGCACTGGCGAAGAGTTCGTAGTAAAGGCCTGTGCCTGCGATGAGGATGAGCGGAAGGATTAGGCGTGGCTTCTGAGACGTTAAGCCTGTTCTGCGGTTGTTTATGAACTCCGCCAATGCTATTGAAGAGAGAGTAATTATGGCAATGAAAGATGTCAGGTGGTGAGTTGGAATAAGGATTAGGGAGGTTAAGGTGAACAGTGAGAGCCTTGTCCATTGACCCATTTTTGGATGTAGGAATATGAAGATAAGCAGAAGGTAAAGCGGGTTTGCGTAGGTTTCCTTTGTGACTCCCGCCGTGAATATTGCCAAGGTGTAGGCTGTTGCGAAGATTATTGAGGCAACGAATCCTGTCTTTTCATCGTAGAACATTTTTACGAGCGCGTAGAATATTAGGACGGATAAGGCGCCTGTTACAGGTAAGAAAATGGCCATGGCTTCTATGGGCTTGAGCCCGATAGTCTCAGCTATGATGGCCCCGAAAATGCTGCTGACTGGGTAGTAATTGTTGTAACCGTCGAAAATCTTTGCGTTTAACGGTACAGGCGTGTTCTCGAGAAGAAGCTCAGTGTTTCTTATCAGAGGCCAGGCGTCGGTGGAGAATGGGAGACCGCTGATGGAGTAGGGGTAGAGCCTGAGGGCAAGCGCTACAAGTAGTGGCAATAGAACATACAGGGTTCTCCTCATTTCTTCACCATTGTGTGAAGTATGCTTGCAGAGACAAGTATGGACACTAGGGCGAAGTTTAGGACGATTATGATGGGGTTGAATTGGATGAGAATTCTATGTGACAAGATTTGCAGGTAGCCCATTCCCCACATGGCTGTTAGGGCTAGCAAGGCGAGGATTGTTCCGCATGCTGATGCGACAAGTGATACTATCAAGGTCTTGGCCAAGAAGTCCATTTTCAGCGTCCTTTTGGAAGCTCCGAGTGACCGCAAGATTTCTATTTCATGTTTGTGCTGACGTGTTAGGGTGGTGATGGCTATAGCGAGGCTTGCGCTGGAGAAAATGAAGACCGTTGCGGACAGGATTAGAACGTTTTCCACGGTGACTCCGTACCGGTCTAGGTAGCTCTTCATAAACGTCTGAGCGTCCTCAACCCCGATGTCGTTTAACAGGAAACTGAGTTGCGGCCAAGGGACTACTCCTGATTGCGTAGGCTTTTCTCCATTATCTTGGCTGGGTTGAGAGGCTTCCTTGGCTATTTCCCCGTAGATGGTTTCCGGCGTTACTTGGGTTCTGTTTATCTTGACTCTTATGAGCGTGACTTGACCGTAGTCAACGGCCCTTAAGCACTGGCCTGCGTAGAGCGGGACAATTATTTCATCGTCTATGGGTGTGTGAGACTCGTAGACTCCTACAATGTGAAGCTCAAGGTAGCGTTCTGTTAAGGTTCCTTGGACGAGGATTTGGTCGCCATGCTTCAGGTCTAGTTTTTCAGCCAAGTTCTTGCCCACTATTGCGGAGTCGAAATCGGTCAGCGTTGACAAGTTGCCCTCTAACAGGGCCAACTGATTTAGCTTGGAGAGTTCCTCAAGTATGGCCCCCCTTGCGAAGACTGCTTCGCCCTTGACTACGCAAGGCGCCAAAATCTCGGGACTGCTCGCTAAGACCCCTTTCAACGTGTTTATGCGTTCAGCTAGGTATGATGGGACTAGACCCGTGAACGGTGTACTGCCCTTGGTACTGTAGATAGCTATGATGTTGTCGCCCTCTCCGAGATAGGCGTTGAAACCGTTGTAGAAGCCTAAGAGGCTGAATGCTGTTATCGAGAAAAGTGTGGAGATCAGCGTGACAATCAGAAAGAGGATGAAGACGTTCCGCTTCCTGAGGTACCTAAATCCGAGGAGCTTCACAGAGCCTCCTCCATTTTGAATCTGAAGGCGTGTTTGAAAGCTGGGTACGAGCATCCGAGGATGGCGGAGAGGAATGTAAACGTAATGAGTTGAAGTGCTTGTTCAATCTCTAAGAAGGGGGCCAGAGTTGCTCCTGGCTCTATCCAGCTGGCCATGGTCGAGGCTGCTTGAGCTCCGACAACGCCTATGGATAAGCCTAGGATGGCGCCGAGCGAGGCTACGGAAACAGTGTAGGTGAATACTAGCGTGAAGAGTAGTTTTCTCTTGCTGCCAAGGGACCTGAGCATCGCCAGCTCGTAGCTGGCTTCGGTTATAAGCCTCGTGGCAACTATGTAGGAGGCGGCAACTATTACGATGAATATGCTTACTGACCAAACGTTCAGGAAGGACAGGGTTTGATCGTTCACGGCGTGAATGAAGCTTTTCAACTGTTGAACCTTGAGGATTTTAACGTCCTTCGGCAGTGCCTCCTCTATGCTGCTTGCTGCTGCTTCTGAACCGTCGGTTTTGAGCGAGAATTCGATAAACGATACCATGTCATTTTCACCGGTCAGCTGACGGGCTATCTCTGTGGGAGCAACGATCTCTGCGTCGCTCTGAGTTAGGGTTGCGAAGATGCCTGTGACATTCACATTCAAGGATTTGTCTCTGAAGGTTAAGGTGACCTGGTTGCTGGTGTTTGTGGATGTGAGGGTGGCTAGTGCAACGCCCATGTTCACTTCAGGACTGTTCGATTCTGCGATTTTGCCCTTTATGCTGGCCTTTTTGATGTTGAAGAAAAGTGGCAAATTTTCGACTGTTGTTAATTTCACAGTGCGGCTGGTGGAGTTTGAGGTCAGGGTTACGGTGAGTATTCTTTGAGGCAGAACGTACTGGACGTCAGTCCTGTTTGCTAATAGGTTGGCCACGTCTGGTGTTAATTCGCTGTTCGTTATTGAGGTCGAGTTTTTCTGCAGAGCTAGATAGGTTTGGCCTACGTCCACCATGCTTCCCAGGGCGCTGGCTTGGGAGTTTATGCTGTTTACAACGGAGTTGGCTGAGGCCATTATGGCTATGAGCAGTGCTATTGCCAGAATTGCGGAGGACGTTCCGCCTTTTCTAAGAAACATTCTGGATGCTATGAAACTCATGGCACACCACGCACTACTGTTAGGGCGGCGCGGTTACGTTAAGCCAGACCTGTCCCCATATCTGGTTGTAGTCGATGTTGTTTGTGGTTTCGTTGTATGTCCACAGTTCGAATATGATTCTCTGGTTTAGACCTGCATGTGTTAGCTTGATGTTGACTGGCGATGTCCAGTTCTCGTTTTGCAGCAGTATTCTTTCGAGTTTCATGGTTGGTTCTATGGGGGCTGGGTTGACGCTGGTGTTGTTGTCTCCGATCTTCATCATGACGGTGTAGTAGACTGGTCTTCCCATCTGGTTTCCGATGTAGACGTACAGGTTGACGGCATCTCCGGCAACAACTTCTTTTGGGTAGTCGCCCAGTCTCATCTTGGGCCCTAGAATACCGAGCTCTGAGAAGGCTTCGCCTGTTCTTCCACGGAGAAAGAACTGGGCTGAAACGAAAACGGCTACGATTAGGATTATGCCCAGTATTGCTGCGCACACTTGGTCCATGGTGATGGCGAGGCCTTTTTCTTTCTTAGGTGCGCCCGTGACCCTGACTGTGTAGTTTTTTCTGAGTCTAAGCCATAGGCGCCACAGAAGGTTTGGGCCGCGAATGTAGATGAGGATGCCCACGATTATTGCGCCTGTTAGGGATGCAACTGTGATTATCGTCTGCGTTTGCCCTTGTTTTAGCCCTTCCTCTTTGACAAGCGGAGCTTGGCTGGTGACGTTTTCGGTCAGTGTTTTGGCTTCTGACAAGAGCGTTTGGGCTTTGCCTGGGTTTGTGCTGGCTATTGTCTCAGCTTCTGCGGTAAGGTTTAATGCTTTGTTGAGCGTTTCTGTGAGGTTGCTGACGTCTCCGCCCGCGTCGTATGCTTCACCGACCGCCTTGAAGGCGTTATTGATTGCAATTCTGACATCGGCAACTGACTCAGTAGTAGCGTGGGCAACTATTACGTGTGAGAGAATTAGGAATAGGACCAGAACCAGGATGAGCGTTGATTTTGTTTTTCTCACGGTTCTTCTACTCGGTTTCTGTTTGTGGTAACAGTTTTGTTTGGATTTATACTATCGTGTTTGTGATGCAGACTTAGATGGTTTGGTCTTTGATTTCACGATGACTGTGCTGTATCCTTTTCTCTCGAGCTTTTCCAGAGTGACGGTCAGGGCATCCGCGTCGTGACTGAGTGGAGACACGACGGTTATTACTGCAGGTGCGAGCGTGGCTTCTGCGGCCTTTGTGAGTGCTCGGCCTGCTGGGTGCTCTTTGGCCGTTTCTTGCAGGATCTGATATTCCAGCTTGAGGATTTCTGCGAGTTTTTGCGCTGGTTTTGTTGTTGCTTGTTCAAGTTGGTTTATGCTTCTTCTTAGTCTTTTGACGTTTTGTGGATCTAAGGTTCTTTGCAGAGGTTCGGCTATGGTTATGTTTTGGGTGAGTTTCAGCGCTTTCTTGAGCGTTTCTCTCGGGTTCATTGCGTTGGTTGTTTCGATGACGTTTTTCTGGTCGTAGGCGGCTAGGGCTGTCGGTATGGCTTCTGTGGCGAGGGTGAGGGCTGAGGTGATGAGGTTGTATGCGAGTTCGTCGGCTTCTTCGGGGTCTTTTGCGGTGAGGTTTGTGGCTATTATGGCTGATTGTCCTTGGGCGTTTAGGTATTCTTTTATGACGAGTTGTTGAAGCTTGAACGTGTGTTTCCAGTCTACGTCCTTTAACCTGTCGCCTGGCTGGTACAGGCGGCTGCTGTGGTATTCTACTCCAAGCTTTGCGGTTCTCAGCATTTTCAGCGGGGAAGTCGTGGCGATTGGCGCAGTTCCTGATGCTGTTTGCTCAAGATATTTTTTGGCGAGCCACTCTGCGTATCTGGCTCTTGGAATTATGTGTAGTTCGATTGGTTCTAGGGTGTGGTTTGTTTGGGTTAAGCCCCGTGGATCGACCGTTAAAGCATGAAGTTGAAGTTTTGATGGACCCGCTAGGGTAGGGGCGACGGTTAGACTGATCTTCACTTCTCCGCGTGCCTCGATTGCAAACCTTGAAGGTTGAAGATGCACCCATTTAGGTGGGGCCTCCAGCAAGACTTGTAAGCGCGTTTTGGCCTTGCCCCTCAAGGTTAGAGGTGCTTCAACGGTTTCACCGACTACAACTCTACGCCATGTTTTGGATTCTTCTAATGGTGATTTGGGAATTGTGTAAAAAGAATTTGATAAGACGAGAATTAGATAGCCGATTAAAATGATGCTTGTTAACATCAGTGTGCTGTTCAGAAGAATAAGCGTTGAGACGAATAGGAGGGATAATGTTGTTGCGAGAGCTTTAAGGGTGGTTGTGGCTTTTCTTCCACCTTTTGAATAGCTGAAAGATTGGTTGAGGGCGTTTTCTCTTAGGCTTTGATCCAAGAGAGGTATGGCTGGGATCGTGAAGAGCGCTGAGAATAGTTGACCGGTTAGGGATTCTAGGGCTAACGGCGTGAGAATAAGGGTTGAAAGGGTTAAAGTTAGGGTCAGCCCGGCCTTTAGGGGCTTGTAAAGTGAATAGATCCATAAAGCTAGCAGAATTAAAGATGTGGCAGAGTACAGTGGCGGAGAACTCAATATAGCTGCAATAAAGATCAGAAAGAGATATGCTTCGGAAATTGTTTTGGGATTTAAAGAAGTCATTTAATAATCATTTGTTGAAGCACGTTTATATCGTTGGAACAGGAACATTTTTCAGAGCCCTTTCAACCACGACCTTTGGGTTTATGTCTTCTATTTCTGCTTCTGGTTTGAGGCGTATTCTGTGCTCAAAAGCTGGTAGGGTGAGACGTTTGATGTCGTCAGGTATTACGTAGTCTCTTTCTTGTAGAAAGGCTAGGGCTCTTGATCCCTTGTAGAGGGCTAGGCTGGCACGGGGGCTTGGGCCCACTTGAACGTCTGGGTCTTGGCGTGCGGCATCGACCAGGCTGACTATGTATTCTCTTACTTTGTCTGAGACGTACACTTTCTTTACGTCTTGCTGGAGTTTCAAGATCTTTTCTAGAGTTGTGACGACATTGATTTTTGGTTCTTCGATGTGGTCGATTTCTCTGATTATGCGTTGTTCTTCGTCTTTGTTGGGGTATCCGCTCCAGGCTCTGAACATGAACCTGTCTGCTTGCACCTCTGTTAGTGGGTATGTTCCTTCTGATCCGTATGGGATTTGGCTGGCTATGACCATGAATGGTTTTGGCAGCGGATGCGTCTTTCCTTCTATGCTCACCTGTCTCTCCTGCAACGCTTCGAGAAGAGCAGACTGGGTTCTAGGCGTGGTTCGATTCAGCTCATCAGTCAATAATATGTTTGCGAACACGGGACCAGATATGAAACGCGATGCGCCGTCGGGAGTATAAATGTAGAAGCCTGTAACGTCCGTTGGCAGCATGTCAGGTGTGAACTGGATTCTTTTGAACTCTCCGCCAATGACTTTGGCGAAGGTTCTTGCTAGGAGGGTTTTAGCGGTTCCTGTTAACCCCTCGATTAGGACATGACCCTCGCTAAGTAAGGCTACAAGGAGTATTTCTTTTATGTCTTCCTTGCCTATGACAACAGTGGAAATTTCACTCAAGATTTTCCGAGGAGCTTCAATCACACTCTTAAAGCTCTCATTCGATTTCTTTAACGCAGATTTACTCATTCTTTTCACCTTTACGCCATACAGGGGTTAATGCTAATGCCAATATTACCGTTATTAAGCTTAATGCCCCAAGAGGAGAAGAAACCAGCTCGCCGACTGTTGCAATGGTTTCTTTAGCCTCGTCCAAACTTGTTTTGGGAAGATGGTATTGATCAACGTAAATGGTTGGGCTTGAGGCTTGAATCTCCATTACGTTTTTGATGAAGTTGAGGTTGTCGTCCATGTTCATCATGCTGTTGATCAGTATGCTTGGGTCTGACACGGCGACTACGTAGCCCTGGTCTACCTTTGCAAAAGCCGCCACTGGTTGAGGCTCTGTAGGTTCGTCTGTGTCCCATATGGAGTTGCCGTTCAGGTCTAAGAAGCTGAATCGGGATGACCATGCTATGACCGTTGTGTCTGAGGTGTTGGTTAGGCTTGAGGCATAGTTTAGGACTATGCTTGTCACATTTTTTGCGATTGGCGTTTGTGTGAAGTCTGTTATTCTGGGGAACCACTTGTTCTTGTAGTTAAACAATGGATCTAACAAAGGTTTGTCCGTGAATCTCATGATCAGTCCCAGATGGCTAAGGATTTGGTTGCCGTAGCCATAATCATCCATTACCACGAGGGTTCCTCCAAGCGAAACGTACTGTCGTAGCTTGTTAAGCTCTGTTTCTGTGAATTGTACATAAGGTATTACAATCAGCACTGTTTCTTTCGATGGAGAAGGTATGCCGTTATATGAAGTTACTGTGGACGTTTCGAAGTCTGTGGTGAAGGTTGTGAGTCCGTTCCAGAACGGGTTCCCAGTTCTGAAGTCTCCTATTGTGGGGTAGAACCAGACAAGCGCTGTTAACGAAAGCACTATGAACAAAGCTAGGATTGGCAGGAGTTTACGCGGTTCCACGTCTCAGCACCCCTTCCATGTCTCGCGTTAGGTCTTCGGCCCTCTCAGCGACATTTTCTGCTGGCACGTATTGAGAGTATAAGGTTAGTTCTGCGAAGAATGTTAACTCAGTAAAAGAGTTAGCTGCGCCTTCAAGTTTTGGTTTGGTCTCTCTCAGGAATTCGCGTATGGTCATTTGAGGCGTAATGGAGATGGCTGTTGCTCTCTCAACGATTTTCAATGCCTTGACATAGGCTTGGAGGATTCTGCCTTTTACGCCTTCAAATTTTACCTCGGACTTCAGAAAAATTGTTGGAAGAGATTTTTCTAATGGAGGCAGCGCAATTCCTAAAACCTTGCCTTCTTTTTCTCTGCGCTTGGCTCCTGTTAGTCTGGTGTATAACACTGCTCCTATGGAGATGAATGCCGCTGAGGCAAGTCCAAGGTTGGCAGGGTTTATAACGAAAATGCTTGCCTTGGCTTGAGTTGGAGCATGCCAAGGTTCAGCGGGTTCTACGGTCACCCTTAGCCCTTGGAATCCTGCAAAGATTAGATTTAATGGCATGCCTATGGTGGCGTTAAATTCTCCGTTTTTGGAGGTCATTACTATAGTTGAGTTTTCCCCCAACTGCAAAGTTATTGTGGCATCTTGGAGGGGACCTGAAGATGCGCTTGCGTTTCCTTCAACATACATCTTTGCTGGTAGGATTATCAGCGAGGGAACATGTATGCTTATTTCAGATGGGATTTTCACGATGCTTAAAGTTTTTTCTTGGGAGACTCCAGCGTAAATGCCCTGGGGATCGACAGCAATAGTCATGGTGTGTTTTCCAGTCGGCGTCTCAGGGCTGAGTGTTGCTTCTGTCTCAAGAAAGCCCTGATGGTTAGTTTCCGCGTAGGCTAAGAGATTGTTGTCTAAGAATACCCCAACTCTGCGTTGGTTTAAGGGAGTTCCGCCCTCTGAGGTTACATTGCCTCTGACCGTTATTGGTAATCCGGGATAGGCTTCGTCTGGGGCTGTTATCTCAAGCCTTGTTTCGTTAAACATTACTTCTATTGATATCGGGGGGCTTAAAGAGGCTAGGTACACTCCTCTGTCGGCATCCAAAGGCGTGTATAGGGCCTTCGCGGTCATGTTGTGAACGTACTTGTAAGGTGTCGCTACAGTAGCGTGGTACGAGCCATCCAAACCTGTTGTGGCTGTAGCAACTGGGTTATCGTCAAAAAGCAGTGTTATTGTTCTGTTTGGAAGACCTTCTCCGTTGGTTGTGAGGGTTCCTGAGGCTTCGACTGGTTCTCCGACGAAGACTTTTGTGGCGTTTAAGTTTAGGGTCACAGTTGTTGGTTTAAGTTCTTCGCTTTGAATTTCTGATGTCTTGTTTCTGATGCTTTTTAAGAGCTTTAAGTAGTCTTCTATGAGCTGCTTTAGCCTCTGAAGGAGGCTTTGAAGCGTGTTGTAGGCTTCTCTTACCTTGCTTTCCGCTGGTGCGGCAAAGATTCCGAAACGTGCGCTTAGGGTTTCGGTGGCCCCTTGAATGTCGTTTAGAAGGATTTCTGCCTTGGCAACGAGTATTCCGGCTTCGCTGAGTGTTTGAGAGGTTTCGTTAAGCCGGTACTGGTTCAGTAATGTTGATGCTTTGTTGAGAAGTTTTTCAAGGTTGTCTAAAATTTGTGTTAGTTCAAGGGTTAGGTTGTTGTATCTTTGTATGATGTATCTTAAATCTTCAGGGATGTGAACGAATTTTAGCTGCTCTATCAGCATGGTGGCATTTGCATAATTTTTTAATGACATGAGCGTGAAAATGTCTGTGTAACAAGTTAGGAAGGAGTTGGCGTCCATGACACTCTGGGCAGTGGCAGGATCCTCATGAGGAGGGTAAACAGGCTCTGCTATGACTGATATGCAGGGAATTGTTGCCGCCGAAAAAATTATGATTAGGAAAATTATTGCAAGGCTTCTCATAATAACCTGACACCGGTGAGTATTTCCAACACCTTAAGCGCGACTATTATCATGAATATCACGAATAGGACGTATCCTGTGATGTCTATGATTTTTTGCGCTCTAGGATTGAAAGGTGAGTGGAGGAGCGTGAGTATAAAATATTCTAGAATGTAGACCGACACATAGAGATCTAAGCCACTTTGACCATACACCGAGAAGGCTGCCGTGGTTAACATGTAAGCAAGTGTTAATGAGATGATGTATCTTTCAGAGATTCTCAAGAATTGTCACTGCGGGGTTTTTAGCTCAATTATGTTTTTGTGTTTCTCATGAGTTTCGCGGTTTATGATTACGGGTTTGTCTAGGGCTTCAGCGATCATTGAAGCGACTATTGAGGCTAGGGGGCTTCCTAGGCACTCGTAAATCTGAACACTCTTGTGCTTTAGACGGGGGTTGGAGACTTCAACGATGATTTTCTCGCCTACGGTGCTGACTTTTACGGCGTCTGCTAGGTCCAGAGTGCCTGTGAGAACGGATGATAGGGCTGCTTCCAAATCTGCTGGGGCGGGGTTGGTTCTCGATATTGACTTGCTGGCGATGGTTGAGCCTGGGGTTGTGATTAGTAGGCCCATGTCTTCGGGGTTGGGGCCGTATTTTACTATGAATCTTTTGGGAAGGGGGGACTGAGGCTTTGGTGGATGCGGGTTCATATGAAGGGGTATGAGGGCTTGGGGTTTCCCGTCGGTTAAGGATGATGGAAGGTATATGGATTTTGAGGTTATGCCGAGTTCTTCTATGAGGACGGAAATGTTGTTTAAACCTGATTCCAGAAGGATTTCGCTTGCTTCAGGTGGAATTTTGGTTTGGCTTCTACTCAAGGCTAGGGATGCTGCTCCAAGTATTATGGTGGAGATTCCGAGGGCTGTTAGAGGTGTAGAATGTAAAATGACATGGGATACTGAGGAGAGCATGGAACCTGCTAGGGCTAGTCCTAAACCCAGCATAGTGTACGAGTTTTTAGTAAGCGTCAGCTGTTCCTCCCAGCTTGATACCCCTTAGACCCCAGTATCTTAATCATGAATTTCCGCCAGAACGCTGTTTAAGCCTAATGTTCAGCCGATTGAGAACTTTTTCGGTTATCTCTCTAGCTTTTCTGCCCTTTTCCAACGCATTTGAAGCGTGGTCTTCTCTGTATATGTCGCTTGGAACCATTCCCCCAATGGGCTCACCATAGCTTGATCTGCCATGTTCCGGAGCCAATTCCCTCGCCAAACATGCATGCATGCCATTCAACTGATTCGAAGGGTCATGGCTCCATGTTGGAACCTCGAAGGCCACTATCACCACTTTTGCAAAGTTCTCAACAGCCATTTGAGACGCCGATACTGCTCCAACCCAGTCTCTTAACGAAAATAGTCTCTCAGCCCTTTCTAAATGCTCGATGGCCAGCCTATATCTGTACCTAACCTCGCTCAAAGGGTTAAAGCTCATAAAATCTTTACTTCCATCATCGGCTTCGGCAGCACCCAGTGATAGGCTCTTCCATCCCTAACCCTTTTCAACCCGCTTTTTGCAATTTTTTCCCTGACGTGCTCCAAGAAGCCGCGAAGGGTTTCTGTCTTATCGTAAACTACAACAGCGTCCCAATAGACGTTCAAGAGCAGCGCAGTGATCTCCTTTGGCTTAAGAAATTGTTCAAGCTCCATATCGACAACTGTGACATCCTCAAAATCTTGTCCAACGGCTTCCCGCAAACGGTTGTATAAATGCCTCCTCCTCACAACAGGATCTTGAATCTCACAGTCTTCATGTAGGACAAGCAGGTCTACATCACTTTTCTCTCCAGATTCTCCCCTAGCTCTGGAACCAAACATCACCACAGCCTTTACATATGACTCATTAAGATCAGTAAGTCTACTCCTCAGCAACTCTACATCCTTATTGGCTTCCATATCTTGTCACAACAAACTTAACTTTCAACGCTCATAAACTTTCTTCGCACTGATCACGGATGAGGCCTAGTTAGCTTGTAATATCGGTACTTTCTTGTGAGGGCTGTGATGGCCATGGCTTCGGTGAAGGTCGCCAGGGATAGGGTTATTGGTGTTAGTCTTATTCCCCATGGGGTGTAGTTTAAGAATAGGCCTATTAGTGGTATGACTGCGAGGCTTAGGCCTATGGATAGGGCGAGTCTTTCGAGTCTTTCTAGGTCTTGGCTTTTTGGGTACAGGGCTTCGATTAGCATTGAGCCTGGCAGGTACAGGACGAATAGTGAGCCTAGAACGTATCGTATGTAGAGGAGGGGTGGATCAGCCACATAGAACACTATTGGAATCATTGATGCAACCAGTGCGGTTAGCGCCCAGAACCATAGGCTTTGGAGGCTTAGAGCATATCTTGAGAGGGTTGATGGGAGACTGGGCTCTATAAGATCTAGGCTTTCCTTTTTCCATAACGCATAGACTGTTTTGGTTGCGTCTTTAGAATTTATTCCTTCGTCCTTGAGTTTTTCTACTAGATCCTTGAGTTTCGGGTTGTTCATGGAGCCAGTTATCTTCATGACTTGTTCTTCTGTGTTTTTATTCAATCTCTATTGGCCTCCAAGTCTTAAGGTTGTTTTGTCAAATTGGTTACTTTTTGTTGTTTTTTGTTGTTTTTTGATGGGTCTCGTTATCTTCGTGTTGGAGAAATTTTTTGTTTCGTTTTGTTCGTGTGCTGTTTGTTTTTGTTAGGGTTGTTGTTTTTGGTTGTGTTTGGCTTGGGTTTGTGGCGTTTCCGTGTTGTTTAAGGTGTTATATTATCTCTATCGTGGGTGGGAACCTTTTGAAAGAGACTTTGCCTTCCTTGGCGTCCACTAATATTTCATAGGGCTCCATCATGTCCATTCCCATTATGGTGTCGTGGTTGAGTGCTTCTATGACCCCGAACACGTGGCTGAGGGGAAGTTCATATCCTAGTATTGTGACCCTTGCAATCAGCTCGCCGACCATGGACGCCTTTTTATGCTTGGTTGCCAGTAAGACTTCCCTGGGTCTATCGTACCTTACGTATCCCAGCTTCTCAGCGAGTTCAAGGTTCACAAAGCTTCTAGTGGCACCTGCATCAAAGATGGCTTCAACATTGATTCCCTTGCCTTGAACAGTTAAGCCTACTTCACTTGACACTCTTCTAACCATCATTTTGCCCTGTGATACTGTCGTCTGCCTTCTTAAAAGAGTTGCCGGTTTTAACGATGCTTTTTGAATTTCTTAGGGATTCCGAGAAAGCTCTCATTGTGGCCAGCTCGTAGCTGGATTTGGTGGTGATGGTGAACGTTGGGTTTGGGTTGATGGATTGTTTATTTAGAACATGTTTTAGCTGAGATGGCATACTTCAACTACTTTATATGTTAGTTCTTGGGATTTGAAGAAGTTTTCTACTTGTTGGTGGGCAACTTCAACGTTTTCTTCTCTTCAGTATTCATAATAGCGGTGTTCTTGTTATTTCTTTAACTTGGTCGAAGTCTTCGTCGTCGCTGATAACTGTTTTTATCTTTCTGCTTAATGCTGAGGCTATATGTATGGAATCTCGGGGGCCAAGTTTGTATTTATCAAGCAGCATTTGGGCTACGGTTAGTGTTCCTTCGTCAACGTCTATGAATTCTAGGTTTGGGAAGCCGAGCAGTTTTCTTCCTTGGCGTATTCCGTCGTCTCTGCCTAATACTCTGCTCACAACCCATGTGACTTCATCCCATGTTAACGTGGATGTGTATGCCTTTAATTCTCCTTTTTCTATTTTTAGGAGTATTTCTTTGGCTTTCTTTGCTTTTTGTTGTGCTTCTGTTTGGTATATGGCGGGGTATATGAACACGTTGGAGTCAATGTAGGGCATGTCTTTGGGCGACCTGTTCGGTGATTATTTTTTTGACATCCACTGGCTCTTTTAGCTTTGGAGAGGATGTGGAAGCGTAGTACTCGGTGTAGCTGCCTTCAATTTTTGGTCTGCTTATCACTATTTCCTCTCCTCTGACTTCAATGGTCACGTCGACGCCTGGCTTTAGACCTAAGGCATCTCTTACCCGTTTAGGAATAACAATCTGGCCTTTTGGACCAATGTTCTTCGTGGGCATTTTTCTAACCAATTGGTAGAATTGGTTTACTTTTATTTATACTTTCTCACAATTTGGTTTTTCTAATTCCATAAATCGTTACGGGTTTTTCCATTCACATCGTTTGGGAACGGAATGTTCACTAGATGTAGTATTGTTGGGCTGGGTCCCATAAGTAGGCCTACATTCCTTTTCCGAGGTATTTCCTAATTTCGAAGCATCTTAGGGATTGGCTGAGTTCTGATAGTTGATGAATAGGTCGGTTTGGGGCTGAAACCTCAATTGTCGTCGTCGAGCAAAAATTCACCAGACGACGACAACACGATTGCTGTGGCTAGAGAAATTCGGGTGCGTGAGTTTGGCAAAACCTCTGCACCATGGTTGGTAGCTTTTGGGGGAGCGATAGGGCGGTGGTTTTTGTTGGGTCTAGGTTTATGCTGTTGAATTTTATGTGGAGGTCGTTGAAGTGGGATTGTAGTTGTTGGTGTCTGTTTAGGGCTGTTTTGATTTTTGTTTGGTGTTCTTGGATTTCTGTTATTATCTGTGCGGCTTCTCGGTTTATTTGTTCGGCTTGTGAGATTATTCCTTTGATTTTGAACTGGTTTATTTTTGCTTGCCATAGTTTGTGGGAGTAGGGGCGTCGGCGTTTCTTCAGTATGGTTATTGCTTGGCGGATGGTTTCCGTGTCTTCTTTGTGTTCTTGTTCTGTTGTTTTGGCTTTCTGCAGGGTTTGGCGGTCTAGTGGTGGCTCAACCGTGAGGGTGTGTGGTTTTGTTTTGTGGGCCAACACATCTTTGAAACGTTTTATGTCGGAGTCGTATTCTTGAACTAGGGCTTGCAGTTGTAGCGCGTTCATGTGGTTTGGTTGGGGTGTCTTTGGGATGGTTTGGCTGATGAGGCCTATGGGTTCATTTAGCTGGTTGCTGAGTATGTGGTAGGCTGACCTCAAGATTTCGTCGTGGTTGAGCCCGAGTTTCAGTTCGTTCATTTTTTTCACTTTGGGTCTTTTTGTGTGTTTGGTGTGCTGAGAAATATCTGGTTTGTTGTGAATTGTATTACTGGTGGATTTGGTGGTGATGGGTTGTTTTCTTATAGGCTAGGATTAGTAGGTCGGTGCCGTTTAGGGAGGAATGAAGGTTTGTTATGGCTGTGCAGAAAAATGTGGCTTGAGATGAAGTTGGGCAAGGTGAAACGGTCATTTGCCGAAATCATTTCAAGAGCGGTTTGAGTTTTTGTTTATGGTGGTTTGGATGGTGATTGTGTTCATTTGGTGTGTTAGAGGTCGTTGGGCGGAAGATTTCCTTGACTTCTTGGCGATTTCCCATGGCGTTTTCAATTTCTGATTTGAGGATTGACAGGTCATCCTTTGTGTAGAGGATGAGTTGATCCTCAAACCTGGCTATGCTTGAACCGGATATTTCAGCGGCCTTGGATAAGCCTATTTTGCCATTTCTGTAGAGTTGAATGGCCAAGTCCATGGTTTTGGCCTTCGCCTTTTCAATGCTTAGCAAGGGACCTACGCCACTCCTTGTATACTTCAAGATCTATTGTGTATCCGCTCTTTATTAAGACTTCACTGAGTCTTATAGCCTCATTGACGTTGATTGACCTGAGTTCAACGCATAGTCTGAGTATTCCAAGAATGCCTATGACTTTTATCCCTCGTGAAGTGGCTATGTGTCTCGCCACCCTTTCATCAACTGTGAGGTAATCAGCCTTTGCTTCTTCAGCCATAAACTAAACACATATATTGACTTTTTGTAGTAGCCTTTTTTGAAGAGGTTGGAAACGTGGCTCAGTTCAATTGTTCACCTGAGGATTATGCTTATCTTCAAAAGCTTAGGGATCAGCTTCTCAGCTTGAAAATTGATTATCGAGGGTTAGAGGAAACACGTGATTTTAGTTTAAAGGCTAAGCGTTTTGAGTCGGCGGAATTTTTAGGCGCGATCATTAAGAGGCGGTTAGAAGAGATCAGACATCTTGAAAAAGAAGTTGCCGAGTTAGAATCGGTGTGTTTCGTTGGCAAAAAATAACTTATATATCGAAAACTGATGACTAATGCCCTTTCGCTTACGTCTTTGACAACTATCCAGTGTTCCTGAAAGCCTTTCACGATTTCTTCGTGTCCCACTTCGCTTGGAACAGCCACTTCACTGTAAACGGCTCTTAGAATAATCAATTTTGAGAACAGCTCTCTTAACAGGCTTAACTTGTTGATTCCTGAGAGATGTATTAGAGCTGTTGCGTTAGAAACCACGACCGTTGGGTTGCCCTCCCATTGCCTTAAAGAGTAGTATATCTTATTTCGATTGCTCTTCAGCCCTTAGCACGCGCTTTCCTACATGGAACGTGAGAACGCAGTTAAACCATTTTGCTATTTTGGAGCAAGCGTGCCCTATAACGGGAATCAAGCTGACGTTCGCCGGGTGAGACTTGCTTGTAGCGTGAGTTTGGATGGCAGTATGCGTGAGTTTGGAACCCGAGCAGAGTCTGTGGCAAGCTTCTTTCCTAAAACACAGTCTTCTACAAGCGTATTCCTGAAAAATTTTTTTCTTCTGCTGAGATAAGCTTTTCTCCAACCTTGGAACCGAGTTTTGATTAGTTTGAATTGTGTTTTTGTCGTCTGAGCTTGGAGGTTTGGTCTTTCTTTTAACGGTGATCGCTAATGTAGTGGATGCATAGCACCTTATTTTACGACCTCAATTATGATGCTAGTTGCCAGCGAAGGGAGGTTAGAAAAGAACTTTTCCAGCGAAAGAACTAAAGAAGACAACGGAAAAGGAGCGTAAAATGGTTTAGTGTGGGCTCCAACACAACTCTCTATTTTGAAATTATATGTTCGAAGAAGACTTTTCAGTGCTCGCAAGGTAAAGAAACGGATGTGCTCCCTTCCCGAGCTTGAGCTTTTCTCAAAAAATTTACCTGCACCGTAATGTTTCAAGCTCACAGAGATTAGATAGGGCTGATACCCCATTAGAAGAAGAAGACGATTGTGCCAAGCCCCTAGATTAGGAGTTGTAATGATACATCTTCCACCTGGTTTCAGAACTCGATATATCTCTTCTATCAGGTGATCCGGGTCAAAAAGATGCTCTATCACCTCTCCACAGAAGACAAAGTCAAAAGCCCTGTCTTCAAAGGGCAGATAATCACAATCAAGGTCAATTTTGTAGCAATCTATGCCCTTTTCTCGAGCCTTATCAACTCCTTCCTCTGCAATCTCAACAGCTTTCACATCGTGTACGTTTAGTATTTGCGCGAGGAAAACGGTAAGACTCCCATCACCACACCCAATATCAAGGAAATTTTCAACAGAAGAGAGAGTCTTCAGAATCTTCACGACTTTCTTCAATCTATCCTCTTGAGACAATCCTTCTGAATATAACTGATTATAGATCTCTGTCTTCTTCATACTATTTTTTCGGCCCTCTAGCGCGAGTGAATCAGTTCCAACCCTGCGAGACTATTTCTTTTTGTTTTGAACTAGCTGGTTATATAGGACAAGGGTCTGCATAGCAATGTGCTCATAAGAGAAAGTTTGCCCTAGCTCCTTTGCCCTCTGTGACATCGTTTGTCTCAGCGAGACATTCTCAAGCAGCCGAATGATTGCCGTAGCCATCCCACCAACATCATACGAGTCAACCAAGATGGCACTCCCTTTACCCTCACTCACAACATCTGAAATGGGTCCTATATCGGAGGCAATTACTGGAAGCCCAAAGGCCAATGCCTCTATGAGAGTAGATGGCTGAACTTCAGCCGTGGAGGGAAAGAGGAATAGGATAGCGTCACTGTAAAGATTATACAGTTCCTGCTTGGTTACTAACCCTTTAAATTCAACCCACCGGAAAAGGTCATTTTCAGTGATAAATCTCTGTATTGAATCGAAATACTTCGCCTCGCCAACAGGGCCGGCAAAAACGAATTTGACCTCTGGGTGTGTTGCCACTACTTGTGGTATGACCTTGACTGCGGTAAGCTGGTTTTTCCTCGAAGAAATCACGCCAGTGCACAACACGATATTTGACTGGTGGCAGACTCCTGTTTTCTGGGACAGAAACAGTCGCACCTCATCCAGAGCAACGCCTGAATGGATCGGAGTTATTTTAGCTTGGGCAAGGTGGAATTCGGAGACAAGCCATCTTTTGACCGCGGGGGTTAAAGCAACGACATGGTCAACCCATTTGAGAGCAGGCATTTCGACGAAATTGATAAGCTTTTTACGCCAAGCTAGTTTCTTCAGCCCAAATGCCCCCTGTGGGCAGTAAATCACCACAGCAGGTTTTTGCCTTAATTTGTTCACTAAGATGGCAGCTATGGCAGCATCTCTATTATGGGTATGAATGACTTCTATTTTCTCTTTGCCGAGTAGCGCAAATAAAGGCAGGAGGGATAATAAGGCAAAGAGAACGCTTTGCGACATAATGAGCAGATAATTTCTAAAGTGTTGCAGAAAGGGAGAATTGTACCTATGAGGCAGAGGAGGGTGCCAGACTTCATAGAATTTGGCTAAGGATTCTCGCCTTTTCTCCCGTTGCTGTGTTCCCCCTTTGATATCAATAACATGAACTTGACAGCCCAGTTGAGCCAGATGTTTTGTCAGTTCGCAGATATGCATCTCCACTCCAACAGCCTCGTCACCTGGGGGCACTGGCACAACCCCCATGCCAAGATGCACTACTTTCATCTTTCAGCCCTCTTCATTACATGCGTCCTCACCAAATCATAACACATCATAGTTTCGCCACGGACTCTTGTTTTTGAAAAACTAAGAGACATGGCTTTTTGAGTGGATGAATTGGTCTCTCCCGTCTCCTAAGCGACGCAGTGAGCAACGCGAGGCTATAGCATAAGATATATCTTAAAGTGAAGAGGATGTCCCATTCTTTTCCGAAGCTTTGGATATGCTCCATCATTCTGGCAATAAACTTATCAACCTCGTGGATTTCTATTTCCACCCTCCGTCCCTTAAAGGTACAATCCCCGAAGATTTTCTGTATATTATTGTATTGTTTTTTTAGCTTATAGGTTGAAAACAACTTGATGATATCCTCAACAACGAAATGATGAGGATGAGGCAGGTCGACATCAAAAAAGCTTACAATATTCTTTACACGCGGATCTGCGTAACAGTCAACAACAATGACTAGAGTGCCACAGGGTGCCAGCAATTCATCTATTTTGTCTACAACAGGTTTTAGTTCGCCGACATGATCAAGCACATTAATCATGAATATCAGGTCAAATTGCTTATCAAAGGCTGCTTCTTCAATCGGTTTTGAAACAAAGTTCACATCCTCATATTCCTCGACATCCTTCATAAAGGGATGCAGCAAGAAAAGGCGTTCAAGGTTTGGGTCAACAGCGTACTTTTCACCCTCTCTAAGGGCAAGAAAAATGCTAGTTGGTCCGCTGCCAACGTCAAGAATTCTTTTTAAGTTGTTAAAGGCTATATCATCCTTAAGCAAGTCGAGCAGCCTAGCCCAAGTATGCCTTCGGACACGAAGCCATTCAACAATATCCTTGAAGCTTTCAATGCCCTTTTTCTCCTGCTCTTGGGCAGCTAACCAGCGAGATGTTGGCACTTTATCGGGCAACACTCCTTTGCCTCCTTGACATCTGAGAAGATCCATATACACTCACTTTCCTCTTTTTTGTGCCATAATTAGCAAATTGGTGCCCTTCAACGGCGACCTCGCTGCTATTATCAGCAAACCATAAATTAAGTTACGTATTCGAACAACAAAGGAGAAGATCCAGCGGTATCGGTGAGGAAGTGGAGGATGTTCCCCAAAATAACATGAGTGTACCTCAAAATTAGTAAAACCATTATAGATAAGCGCTTTAATGTAGGTTGTAAGTGTGTGCAAAGTTTCATTTGGGGTATCTATGCTCATGTTTACCAGACAAGGCCTTATTGTGCCCTCTATGAGTTGAGTCAGCTTCACGGCTATACTAGATCCATTAGGCTCAACTATGGCAATGTTTCCTTTGAGTCTTAAGACTCTTGCTAACTCATTAATTGCTGGTTGAATGTGTTTAAAGTGGTGCAGAACCCATCCACAGTAGACGACATCAAAGGCTTCTGCGCGGATGGGCAATCGCTCTATGTCTGCTACTAATACCTCAAAATCAGCCTCATGCGCCAACTCTTTGGCTTTTTGTGCAACCCAGCGTGATAATTCAACCCCGACAACCACGTTCCTTAGTAAACTTAGGATTACTCCATCCATGCCTTGACCACAACCGGCGTCAAGAATAAGCTTGTCCCGAAGGTCTGTTAATTTCAAGAGTTCTAGGTATCTCTGCCTCTCATTTTTCGTAACATCAAACTTCTCCCTGACGTTCTCGTCAACTAGTTTCTCATCAGGCGGACCTCAGCCAGCTTGTCTTGAGTTTTCATATAATTACCAATCTATTCTTGTAATGCTAGTTCGATTCACTTCAACGTCCTTCCGAAAACTAGTTTACAATCAATTCTCGATATGATGCTTTCTCTTCGATGCTTTTCTATAGATCTCAAGAAGACTGGCCAAGACAGTGCTAAGGACCGACCCACTAGAATATACTCGATCCTATCTTTTCCACGTGGTCGAGCGATGCTAGCATGAATATTATGTCAAATCGTTTCTCGCAGGTCATATCTTCAACAGGGCTACAGTATAATGTACATCTTTGTATTCCTCGACTTCTTTTAGGAAGAGGTGCATGTTAAAAAGATACTCAAAGAGAGGGTCAACAGCGTTTTTTCACCCTCTCTAAGGGCAAGGAAGATACTGGTTGCCTCAGCGCCAATATCGAGAATTCTTTTCGAACTGTCAAAGGTTACTTCGCTTTTAAGTAAGTCAAGTAATCTACCTCATACTACTCTCCGTTCATTAAGTCGCTGCTTAATATCTTCGCTTTTGCTATTGTATTCCTTCTCTTTTTCCATGCCGCTGAGCCATCGAGCTTTTGTCACTGTATCAGGCAGCATTCTTTTGACTCCTTCTCAAGGAGTTACCCTGAGCCCGAAGAACCCTTTCACCATCCCTGCCGTCTCCACAATGCCAATTACTACGAAGTATGGGATGAAGTTGAGCTTGCCTTTTATCAGGGAAAACATAATCCAATAGAGAGCAACAAGGGGAGACCAGAACCCAACATGCCATGGCCCATACCCTCGGATGAAGAGACTAGCCTCTTGCCCAATGCGGAACTCCCGCTTGACAACCCCCTTCAGATCGACACTGTGATGATGGTATGCAAAGGCAGAAGAAGAGGTACCAAGTTTGTACCCATCCCTTTTCACCATCAATCGAAGAGCAGAGTCACTGCCAACTCCAACCGAGGAGTCAAGGTTATATTTCAGGACTGTATCTCTCCTAAGCACAGCAGCACTCAATCGACCACCCCGCGCGCGCTCCTCGCTTGACCTCCAATGCCAGTCCGTGGCACGTTCCCAATAACTGGTTAAATTGGTAGCCAGTAGTTTTGCTTGCATGCTGACGCGGCCCGACTCTCTAAGCTCGGCAAGCAGTGTTGCCAGAGTTCTCGCAGGCAGGACAATATCCGCATCAACAAAGGCGATATACTCCTGACTTGCCCGCTCGGCGCCAAGCTGCTGAGCATGGTTAAACCCCCTACCTCCGTCAGAATATATCTTGTCAGTGTATCGCCTGGCGATGCCCACCGTCCTGTCGACGGAATTGCCATCAACCACTATTATCTCAGCCGGATTATTCTTCTGAACAGAGTTTAGGCATTTCTCTATTGTGCTCTCCATATTCTTAACCGGGATAATCACAGATATGGGCAAACTGTCCATACTTACTTCGGCTCGGCTAGATGTTTAAAAAATCTCAATATGATTTATATACGTATGACCTAAGGCTAAGCGCAAGGAAGCGCCCATGGCCTGCGCGATGAAGCGCCCTCAAAGTGGTCCACTTCACGGCTTAGAGTAAATCTGGGTCCATCCAGAATCGTAAACTTTTTGACCTTGGAAAGCCGCGTTTGTGATGTCACGTAAGTAAGCGTTTGTCGCATTCTCGCCAAAGTAGAAATAGAGGATGGCTTGCGACTTTCTTGTAAGCATCTCCAAGCCCTGAAAATTTGTGTCAAAGACATCCCTCATGTCCTTGAGGTTATAGCTACTAGGGGTCGAAAACTGAGCTTGAGGCACATAGTATTGAAGAGCAGCCGAGGTTGCTGGATCAGCAACTATTCTAGGCACATCTGGGCCCACATGATTGCTGATAAAGGATCCTAAAGAGCGCTCATAGTCGTAGACCACATTGCACGAGACGGATCGAGCTTGAACCAAGAAGGTAGGGAAAGAGAGAATAATCAGAACTATAGCTAACATGGCAAGCATAGTCCTTCTTCTGGCTTTTATTATGACAAAACCTGCCACAAGAGGAGCCGAAAAAATTGGACCATAATAGAAGATCCGACTCCACTGTAAGCCGCCAGGTACAACAATAGCACTTGCTAGTCCAAAAGCCAAGGTTCCAAGAAGCCCACCGAGTATCAAGTTCGTCTCGGCCTCCGACTTTCTCAACGCGAAGAGCTTACGTAACCCTATAATCAAACCTAGTCCGAGAAGGAAAGCAGCCCAAAAGTATTCTACGAGGTTAACCCATAAAGGCACATTTGAAATGACTCCCAATGTTTCGGACGCCCAACTAAAGTCAGACATGCCAAAGGGAAAAAAATGTATAATGTACTCCAGCGTATTCGCATACGTTCTATATGACCAAAAGAGATTCCAAATGAAGAACACTAATGAACAATATAGCAGTTGTCCACGTGCCCGACTTAAATTTCCTATGGATAGTTTTTCAAAAATCCCAATTCCCAGAAGCACTAGAAGAACGAGAGTAGATGTGGGTAAGTATGCGATAACGAGCGCTGGCCAGACAATAAACGTTACCTTATATCTCCTTCGAACAAAAGAGATTAGAAAGGCCATCAAGAGCACATGACCAAGCTCAAATGGAGCAAAGGCTTGAAATCTTGCCCACAACAGATTACCTAGAACCGCGAACACAGTCGACAGAACTGCTCCATCACGGTTATTCAAGACACTTCTGAAAAAGATGTACAGCTCGAGGATAAAGAAAACTGTCAAAAACGGCAAAAAAACACGACTTGCTTCAGTAATGCTGTGCCCCCAGATATAGGATATCTCGGCCCCGAAAATGTGCACTAACGGATAATCTAGGTAAAGGTTGAAATATTCTCTTTCTGACGACAGACCATGTTCCATAATATAATTTGTTATTCCCATGTTCATGTATTCATCGTGATTGGTTCCATTAGGAACCCGAATCATCCAGAAACCTAGGAAGATCAACCCGAAAATCACCAGCAACAAAAGACGTAACGACTCATTCTTCGTGTAAAACAAGAGAATAAAAAGGATCGTGATCCAAGCTAAGAAAAGAACTGAAAAGATTGCTGGATTTTCAATTACTTGGAGAGGCTGCACACTTCCATATTGCAATTCCAACTTTAGTGGGTAGACCGCAAACTGCAATGTTAAGGCACAGAGAATAAACCACAAGATAGGTTTCCAATACCTAAGCGCGTCAAACATTTTGGATGTGAACCGCACACGTAGATTTTACACAAGTGTACAATAGAGTTATCCACTTGATGCCAGACAATACTTGTAGATATCCAAATCCTGAGCGTCTACACATGGCATACCGCAATAACATACAGAGAGACATCTACCATATCCTCTCTGGCCTCTATTTGAGAAATATCTTCGAAATTTGTATCCCCATATCCTTTGCCGAGTACCAAGTGCTTCAGCCAAGATGGGGCTCTCGTCTTTGCTAATCTTGGTATGAAATTAAGTTTCCTAATTCTACCTATCGTATCGACAATATTTGCTTGTCTTTCCTTTTCTTTCGGTACGATTCCATATAGGATAACTCCCCTAAAGTGGTTGCACAACACTGACCTGAACTCGCGAGGGTAATACTCCTTCAGATGCCATGGGTTAACTGGATTGGAAAACCCTGGGGAGGCAAGCCATTTGTTCGGTGTTGATATGAGCGCAACACCGCCTTGCGGCTCCAAGATTCTAGTTACTTCATCCAAGTAAGTGACAGGTGAGCTAAGATGCTCAATTATCTCTAGAGAGACCACAAGATCAAATGCCCCACTTCGAAACGGTGCGAAACACACGTCGCCAACAATGAATTCCAAGTTCTCTCTTCTGTAGTGTTTCCGAGCGAACGAAATGGCTTCGGTAGATTTGTCGAGGCCCACCACAAGTTCGCACAATTGAGAACTTGCTAGGTGTTCAGCACCGTACCCTGCACCACAGCCGAAATCAATGACAACACTCTTCCTTTTCTTGAGGAAAGTCTTCGCGTGGGCATATCTAAATCTATCAAGTGCGGGTATTCCTTCTGTCGGAAGAAGCCTCTCACCCTTCCAATCCAATACGCGCATGCTACGCATACTTCTTACCTACACTCAAACATTTTTGCTGTAAACCCTCAAAACTAAGCGAGAGCAGTCAAGGGAAGGGTTCCCATGAAATGTCCCAGTAAGCGTAGCTCATGATTGTTAAATACGGCACATGCCCGATTTTTCATAAGTGTATGATAAAGAGTCATCCACTTAAGGCAAAGCATGCACTTATTGTCTTTTTTACTCTGAGCGATAGCGCCTGCGCGCGCTCTTCATGTGCCGCGTGAAGCAGGACTTCACTCCAATTGTACGGAGTATTTATCACCAATGATATCTTGTAAATTGTAACAAAACATATGGGCAACAGAGGTTTCCAAGCGCTATTTGACAGACTTTTCAAAGATATTGCGAAAACGATAATCCACAATGATAGTACGCCTATGAAAGGGATCAAGTCATCGTCAAATATAGATATATATGGAGAAGCTTCTTCGCTTAGATGAAAAAGGGAAAACTCCAATAACCGCTGTCAAGACGAGCAACAGAATAACTAGCAGACTACGACTAATACTTGCCTGATTCATCAACAACACTTTAGCAAATGATCGTAACCACTTCGCGCTTGCGGTTGCGCTAAGTTATGCTTGGAGAAAGTTCTAAAAGAGCTATGGCGATATCGCCCTTTTGCGGATCCAAGTTGAATGCCACTTGCTCAGATATTGGTAGCCAATAGCCGTTGTCATCTCTACGATAGTAGATTTGCTCTTCAAATATCCATTTTGAAAATAGTTTTGATAACCTAGCTTTGTCATATACTCTTTGGAAAGGCCTCAAAATCACAAAGGATTTACCACAAGGAATTGTAACCAGTAAGAGACCATCAGGTTTAATGATTCTTAGTATGTTCTCAACAGCTCTTAAATCTCCATCAAGATCTTCTTCAGCAACATCGTACCTCCCTTTCAATCCAATGTGCTCCATGGTAGAAACGGCGTATATGCAATCGAAGAAGCCGTCAGGAAAAGTAGCCTCTCTTATATCTTGTTTTAAAAAGTGAAAGTTTTTATGCCTAAATTTAAATTCGTTTATGTCTATCCCCCATACCTCCCAACCAAGGGAGGCTAAAATAGCCGGTAAACAGTTGCCAATATCGGCACAGCCTACATCAAGTACTTTTCCTTTTTGCATAGAGCAAATCTTTCTCAATATAAAAGCATATTCAATAGATCTGCTGCTAGGGAAAGCTTCTTCGACTATCCGTAATGAATCTAGCAAGTAAGAGCCTGCCTTAAGAAACTTCGGATTTTTCTTCGCAATTTTAACAAGAAACCTAATTATACCTTCCACGCCTATGAACATGGCATTCCTTTCTCAAACTTTAATCTCAGAGACCAGACTACGTTTTGAATATCAGATGGTAAGTGACACCACAAGTTCGCATCGTAAGCACAGTTGCACCCAGGGCATTCTTTTCGAAACATTTTGCGGATTCTCTGTTTGTATTCATCTGAAAATACTATTTCGCTCAATCTTTTCTTCCGTAGATTTCCTAAAGGTGGAAATACCCAGCATCCAGAATAAACATTTCCTAAGGCATCTATATACACATTCAGGTACCCATTGGTACAAGGAATGTCTCTTCTTACAGCATCTTTTAGATAATAGATTCGGGCGTATTCCAAGGCAAAGTGAGTTTGGTGTATAAATTTGGGGTATTTCTTTTTGAAAAAATGAAGTTCGTCAATCGCTTCGTTAATTTCACTTGGTTCCTTTATCGTTAAGGATTGAGCATCAATGTCTTTAAAGAAAAACAATTGCCGTGTATCGAAGAGATTGATAAACCATGTTGTTCTTAATTTGATGCATAAATCTATCATAGCTGATAGATGCCTCAGCACAGGCTTCATCAAAGTTGTTACAATAGTAATATCGATATCTGAGTATTGGTAATCGCGTAACCTTACAAGTTCTTCCAAACCATTGTAACACTTTTTGTAATACCCCGTAATTCCTCTGAGATTATCATGTTCTTCTTCAGGGCCATCTAAAGAAAGGGATATCCCATTTAATCCACTTTGGAGCAATTCTTTTGCCCTCTTCCTAAGTAATAGTCCGTTAGTCAGAACTCTTATATGCTCGAACCCAAGCTCACGAGCTTTTCTAATGAGATACGGTAGGTCTTCTCTAAGTAATGCTTCGCCACCACTAAAACCGATCCTTCGCACGCCAATTTGCCTCAATTGAGATAATGCACCGATAATTTCTTCCGTTGTCAATTCATTGTAGGACTTCCTTTTCCACATTGTACACATATTGCATCTACTGTTGCAATTATGAGTAACTAAAATTGTTGCAGTGAGAGGTCTGTATGGAATTATTGATGAAAAGAGCTTGTTATGCCTAGCCAACTCAAAAAGTAAGACTCTATATGATTCCTTTAAGAGCCAGAGCGACAAAAAGGGGTCTTCCCATGAAATAAGTAAACCTAAGGCTATTTACAGGCTAGAGCACAATACGCGCTCTTCATTCAGAAGAGCCACCATATGTTGCTAACATTACAGCTTTTGCAGGTCTCGATGTCATCAAGCTTACCTTCCAAATGAATTTTGCGTATATCTTTAAGAATTTCACCAGCTCTAATTTGTCTAACTGAACTCTCTTTAACATTTCCCAGTACAATTTGTTCTTCAACGTCTGCGCAACACAAGGGTACGTTTCCGTTCCAGTCTACGACGAAATCGGTCCATAATAGTCTACATGGAATAGCTTTGCGTATCGTAGTAGTAAGACCAATCCTTCCTCCCCAATTATGTGATGAAGAAACAAGTATTCTATCAGCGATATTCTTCCATTTTTTTACAAATTGTTTTCTTTCAACCTTATTTTCCTCACATTCAATGAAGCTAACAATTACAGTTGGGGTTTTAACACCTCTTTCATTCTTAAGTTTAACTAGGCTTTTCACATTGCGTTCCACAGTTTCATAATCCAATTCTTTTATTCTTTCAAACGTCGCTTTAGTTGCGGCATCTATGCTAATAGTTATTATGTCTAACCCTGCTCCAATTAATCTACCAGCTAAGTCCTTATGAAGGAGAAGACCGTTTGTATTGGTTGATACTCTCTCAATGTTTCGAAGTTTTGCGTAAACCACTCTACTAAGAAAAAGGGGGTCTAGTAAAGGCTCACCGAAATTATGTAAACTTAAGTGCCCAACCCCAAGCTCGACACATTCATCTATTACCTTTTTATACAAATTCCAATTCATATAACCTAGTTTTCTCTTCATATACCTGTGATAACAAAAAACGCATTTTGCGTTGCACGCATTGGTGACTTCTATTCTGACATCCCTCGGTTTGACAGCGTACTCCTTCATAACACTTGCGATGTGCTTCTCGTAAAGAAGGCCATAAATGCTATTACCTTCTAGTAATTCATGAAGTCTTAACGCAACTCTCTTGATACCAAAGTTGTAAGCTATTAAGCCGTATAAGTCGGGTGCGCTCATCGGTCAGTTGCCGCTTCCAAAATTCGGAGTAACTTCTCATTACGTCGTTTTAAGGAGAACCTGCCCCTATTGACCTCTTTTCTTGCTGTTTCTCCCATTCTCCTTCTCAATTCATAATTCTCTATAAGGATTGAAAGTTTTTCGACAAGGCCTTCTACAATTTGAGGGTCAGGACCTTTCATTATTTCCCTTATGTATTTTGGGTCAAGAAAATGGAAGAGTGTGCCTTCCGTGAAGCGGGTGGCTTTTGGATTATGGACTAGAAAGCCTGTTTTGCCATCTTCAATAAGTTCAGGCGTTGCCCAAGCATCGGTCGTTACAACTGGGAGGCCATAGCTTAAAGCTTCAATAATGACATGGGACATATTACCGTAATGAGGGTGGACAAAGATGTCAGCCGATTTCCATTCCCTTTCCAGCTCTTCCAGAGGAATTATCCTCTCAATGCTCTTTATGTTCCTATAATGAGAGAGCCTTTCTTTGACTTTTTTCGGCATAACAGTCCTCAAAACAAGCTCTACGTCATCCCGATATATCTCCTGAAGTCTCAGAAAGGCTTCGACCACTTCAGCTCCTCCCTTTGTGTAAAAAGTGCGCTCATCGGTTCTGTTCCCCGAATTAACAAAAAGTATTTTCACTCTATCTTTGTTGTAGTTTTTCTTAAAATGCTTAAGGATCTCAGCACGCGCGACAACATCTGTCTTCTCTCTTAAGTCCTCACCATACTCGTGAAGGAAAGCTTCCTTCCCGAGTTCGATCTGAAAAATTATCTTCTTTAAGTAACGTAAGTTAAGGGCTTTCTTTATTGTGCCTTTAAACTTCTTAAGCTGAGCTTCACTCCCGCACAATATCCAGGGAAGCTCAAAGGTCATTTCAAGGATCCAAGGTTCTTTTCTGAGGACAAGATGGTCTAGAGCATAGGTCAGGATAGCTTCTTTGGGTGGTTGCTTAAATCTCTCGATGTAGCTTTTGACGAGCTGGATAGGCATGAAGCGAGCCAAAGTCCATTGAATACTGAAGGAAATCCCGAACTTCGAAAAGAATCCCCAGGCTTTATTTTGAACTCCGGGAGAGGATATAAACCTATACCCTTTAGGAGGATATAGGAAGTAAGCTTGGATATAGGAGGTTTCCCTGAGCTTCCAAGCCGGTTCGAGGTATACGGTCTTCATGGCCTTGTTAGATTCTATTTTTGGCTAACGCGTGCGCGCATTCTTTCACGTCTCAGTAGTTTGAAGAATACCGGAGAACAGTAACCAAGACCGAGAAAGAAAAGTGTGACTATTGTGATAGAAAACCTACGCCAAGAATTGAACGGGTCTCTTGGTAGGCGTGCAAGTGTATTGGGAAGTAGATCGCGAAGAATCTTAAATAAGAGGTCGTACTCCCTACTGAGCAGATCTGCATCCCCGTGATAGATTGTTGTAAGCATACGCTTCGCGCATCCTTGGTGTAGGGCTTCTTTAACAATGAATCTAAACGCCAACCTACTCTTCTTCGCCTTATGCACCACAGTCAATTTTGGGTTGTAAATTATGCGTTTTCCTGTCTTCCTCCTCACCCTTAAGGAGAGTTCGACATCCTCATGAGGAACTACATCATGATAGAGTGTCATCAGCATACGCTTCGCAACATCCTCACGAGGATAATCAGACATCCTCGTGACGAAGCCGCCGCATAGTTCAAAGGCTTCCCTCCTAAAGGACATGTTCATCCCCCAAGCATGTCTCACTTCTTTAACACTATTATATTTATACCAAGTAGTGGAACCGATTATCCAGTGTAGCTCCTCAGGAAGCCATTTCATTGACTCATCTTCCCACAAGGGAAGGGCGGGACCCGTTACGCCAACAATATCACTCCTCATAGCATAAGTCCTTACCATTTCTTCCGCCCACTTTGGAGGTAGGATGACATCATCGTCAACGAAAGCGATTATTTCCCCCTCAGCATTCTTAATACCCAGATTTCTAGCGGCAGATAGCCCAAGGTCTCTGCTATCAAATATAACTTTGACATTAAGGGTGGCCTTCTCTTTTAGGTATGACTGCAAACGATGGAGCAACCTTGTGGATCTCTCAATTATGTACACAATTTCAATGTGAGGATAAGTTTGTGCTTTTATACTCTCTAACAATTCGAAGATATCCCTTAGTCGCCTATCAGTATAGGACGTTAAAACTATGGAAAGCAAAGGATTTGATGAGCTTGCTTTAGCGTTTGCCGAAGCTACCTTCAAATATAGAAACTTCTCCTATCAGACACTCCATTGTGAACACGCCTATTATGATAACAATACACCTATAGTTCGTCATAGCCGTTCTTTAAGAAATTCGAAAGTTTCACGCGCATGTTTTTCTCTTGATACGCCAACAGCAAAACCCTTCAGGTTAGATAGACTTTTTATGTACTTTGCTGCCTCTGAAAGATCAAGATAGCCAGCTGCCAAGATACTAATCGCTACAACATTAGGCTCAGGAAGACTCGCTAATGCTTGTTCGCACTCCACCTTTGAAGGGTTCATCTGAAAACCAACTTTATTGAAAGGGGCAGCAATCATTATCTCCCGAAGGTTTATATTCCATTCCCTAAACCTGTTCACTAAAAATGCGAAGTTCCTAGTCTCAAAACCAGGCTTTATCCCGAGACCCAACATAAAATCTATGTACAAATTAAAAAGCCATTGCAAGTTAAGGGCCAAACCCATATCAGTCACTATCTCATGAAGCATTACTGAGTCCAAGATAGCCTCTTTAGCCGCTGACGATTTTATCCTCGAGATCTCGTAGCTCACAAAGCTCTTTAAAAGAGAACCAGGATCCATCAATATAGCTCCTTTTAAACCCTTAAATGCAGCCCCAAAGTTACCCAATGTTACCATTTGTCTTGCGAACCTCTTCGCGGTTTCCTCCATACCGCCTTCCGAACCCATAAGTCTGGCAATTTCAGCCGCTGCAGGAGTAATGGCGTAAAGCCTCAAACCATTCGCCACATCTTTCTCGCCAAGTATTCGAAGTATAGAAAGAGTTGTCTCGCTCACTGAGAACATAAAACCATCAGCTCCATTTTCCAGTGAAATCATCACTAGGTCAGCAGCATATTCAGGAGTGGTTACCGCATCGCCTCTAACTCTGGCTCTCTCTTGCGAGAGGTGACTTACACCGTGAAACGGATTATCTCCGACTAATATCAACATAGTCTACTTATGATTTCTTAACTTGATCTATGATTTGCTCGACCTTTGAAGCTGTAAAGAAACTCGGCTCTCGGCTACTTCCCTTGACTGCAGACTCGATGAAATGTTTGCTTTCACGGTAATACTCTGGTGCTCCGAGCAAGAATTCAACATCATCTTTAAGGTCATGCCGGTGCCACTTTATTAGAGACCCTGCCGTATTTCTAAACTCTACTTTGTCGTCGCTTACATGTAGAACACCCTTACTACCCTCTATCGTCAATCCCGCTTCTGGCATTCTGTAACCTTCCATACACCACGAAGCTTCAATGCAGCCCTTTAGATCATCAACTCCCCGAACAGTAAATTTGACGGCATCTTCAAAACCGGTATTATGTTTACACTTTAGCTCAGATGAAATAACTCTTAGGTCACCAAAATACCACAACGCTAAGTCAACCGCATGAGCACACAGGTCTCTGAGAAGCCCACCGCGTGAAGCAGACACCTTCACAGCTTTCTCGTCTTTAAGCCCTATGAAGTCTGAGGAATAAGCATACGCCTTAAAAGAGATTAAATCACCTATGACCCCTTGATGAATAAGCTCCTGAGCTTTGTTAAACGTTACAGCGTATCTCCTCTCATAGCCAACCATATGTGCGCCATCAGATGTTTGGGCTAATTGACATAGCTTACTAGCCTCGACAGAACTAGAAGCAAGAGTTTTTTCAACAAATACATTATGTGCAATACCATAAGAGTACACCATCTCAACAATTTTGAAGTGAGAAGGTATAGGTGTAGTTACATAAATGACATCCAAATCAAAATCACGAAGCAACTCAACAGAATTAACGATTTTTATTTTTTCAAAGATTTTCTTTGCAAATTTAGTAATAAGTTTACTCTTGTCGCAAAGAGCTACTATCTGAATGTTAGGAAATGTACTTAAAATACTTGCGTGAAGTAATCCCATTTTCCCGAGGCCAACTATGGCAGTTCTCATTTTCATAGTCGACGAAAACTCAAACTATTTTCTAATTATAATATTAGCCAAGTAAGCGTTGGTGTAGAATCGCAATTGCAGCTTTCAATCCCTGAGTTAGCATCGGCAATTTACTATTGCCACTAATTCTTCCCCTATCATCGCATTGGACCTCTGCCACTCGTAGGCCAGCCCTCTTAATTTTCACGTGTAGCACTGGCTCATAGTCGAAATGGCCGTCAGAAAGATTTATGTTACTAAGACATTTCTTCCAAAAGGCGTTGTAACCGCAGCAAACATCAGTATACTTAGTACCGTATAACAGATTCGTTAAGGCGACCAGCATCTTGTTGCCGAGCTTTCGATGCAAAGGCATACTCAGGTTGGCCTCAAGGAAACGTGATCCTTTTGTAAAGTCGTATCCGTTGAGGAGAGGATATACAAATTCAGGAATTTGCACTGGATCAGTAGAACCGTCTGCGTCAAGGGTTACTATGATATCGCCTCTTGCGTTTCTAAACCCATGCTTCATGGCATCATCTTTTCCCCCACCGGGCTGATACAGTACTCGAATAGTTGGAAGGATACTTTTTGCAACGCAAACAGTATTATCTGTTGAATGGCCGTCTACCAAAATTATCTCGTCTACCCAGCTGGGTATCTTAGTAAGAACCTTCGGCAAATTGTTCTCTTCGTTCAGTGTACATATTATTACGGAAATTTTCGGGCAGCCTTCTATTTGGGTATGAAATTGACTTGAGAGATTCATCTATTTAGTAAACCGACAATAGTTTCTTCATGTCTACAGGTTTTTCTCCAATAGTCAAGCATGTCTGATAATGTCTTTTCTATGGAGATTTGAGGTTCCCAGCCTAATTCCACAAGCTTCTTGTTATCACCAATCTGCACGCTTTGCCCTGAACCACGTATTTTGCTATTATCTTGAACTACCCTAACTGTTGCACTCGACATTCGAACTAGTTTATCCAACAAATCTCCAATGCGATAACCCATTCCAGAGCATATGTTGTAAACTTCCCCAGGCTTGCCTCTCTCAGCCATCATCCACAGAGCCTCTACGGCATCTCTTATATCCGTTATATCCCGAACCGAATCCAAATCACCCACATTCAACGCCGCCCTTTGACCCCTCTCTATCTCAACTATCCCTCTAGCGAAATCGGAGCAAACGTCACCCATAATGCCAGGTCCAGTAATGTTAAACGGCCGAACCCGAATCACTCTCAGACCATAAGTCTGCCAGTAGAGACCCGCAAGCAAGTCCTGAGCAACCTTACTCACGGCATAGGGATCCGACGGCCTAAATTCACTGCTCTCCTTAATCGGAAGCTCATCTTCTCCACGATAACCATATTCAGCAGCAGAACAAACAACCACAACAACAGGATCCGTGGCTATTTTCCTTAAAGCCTCTAGAAGGTACAATGTCCCTAAGACATTCACCCTAAAAGTTTCTTCAGGATCTTGCCAAGATGGCGCGACCCGGCTCTGAGCAGCTAAGTGAAACACAAGGTCTGGCTTCACCTCAGACACAACGCTTTCCACTCTTTCCTTGTCTAAGATTTCACATTCAAACGTAGTGATCCTGTCACCAAGATGGGCAATCCTTTCACGACCACGATGAACCGTCCCATAGACGGCTATGCCTCGATTGATTAAAAATTCAGCCAGATAAGAACCGACAAAACCATTACAACCAGTGATAAGACACTTCCTCATTCACAATATCGCTCACAAGGTAACAAAACAACGTTTGCGTGCAGACTCGTAGGCTGCGTTCACCAACCGCATAGCTACAAGGCCATCATAACCGCTTCCTGAGGGTCCCCGATCCTCTTCTATGCAAGTCACAAATTCTTTCCACTCTTCAAACCATGAACGGTCCTCACCACGAAACTCAACTACCTCCTCGGCGAAAGGTTTCATAAACTCTCTTCCACCAAAAATTAGGCGCTCAGTGCCATAGCTACCTCCCAAGCCTTCCACAGTGATGTATCCATCAGAACCGAAAACCTCAAAAGAGAACAGATTCTTCCATTGCGTCAGACTTGAGTGTATAGAGGCTATTTTACCGTCCTCGGTGCGCAAGAGAACAAACCCGTTGTCTTCTAGAGGCTCGGTATTCCAGAAGTAATTGGCTAAAAAAGCGGCGACCTCTCTAAACTCGCCTAGAAACCAACGGGAGAGATCAACTGCATGGATTCCCTGCTCCATCAACTGACCACCACCAACCATCTCATGATTTGCTCGCCACTCCTTTTCATAACCAGGTCTCCCACCTATGCCATACCGACAACGAATGAAACTCGGCTTACCTATTCTACCTTGGCCAAGTAGCTCCCTCGCCTTCTTAATGGCAGGATGATAGCGATGATTGAAACCACATTTCAATTTAACACGATTAGATTCCGCAGCCCTCACCATGGCTTCCGCCTCTTGAAGAGTTCTTGCAAGCGGTTTCTCACACAGAACATGTTTGCCACTTTCCATGGCCGCGATACTTATCTGGGCATGAAGATGAGGGGGAGTACAAATCACCACAGCGTCCAAGTCACTTCTCTTGACTACACCCTCCCAGCCAACCGTCACTTCACACCCAAACTTGTCAGCCAAAGCCTGAGCGGATTCCTTGTGAGCAGCACTTACAATGACTAACTCTGTGCCAGGAAAATTTTGAATAGCCGGAGCCCTGCGCAGTCCCTGAAGCTTAGCGCCTATTAACCCGACTCTCACTTCTTTTCCTCATGTGTCAGTTGGAAATCTCGGCCTCTTCCAACTCCAAGGTAAATGAAGCCCATCTGAATCAAACTCTCTGCATCCAACATATTCTGAGCATCAACCACAACCGGCTTCCTCATCACCGACTTAATACGCGAAAAATCCAACTCCTTAAACTCAGGCCAATCAGTCACAAAAACCAACGCATCACTGCCACTAGCCACAGCCAAAGGATCAGAACAGAACTCAAACTCCCTATGCCCCTGAATTTCACTTAGATCAGCTTTGGGATCATAAGCTCTAACCCTAGCCCCACCAACAGTCAGATCCCTAATTATTTCCAATGAGGCAGAACGACGAAGTGTGCTAGTACCCGCCTTGTAAGTGAGCCCGAAGACACCGACTGTCAAGTTCTGAAGCGACCCGTAGATTCTCAGCAACTTTGCACCAATCATGCGGTTTTGCTGCCGATTCACCTCTAAGACACTATTAATCAAACGCATTTCATAACCCGATTCGCCTCCAAGCTTTTGAAGCACCCTAAGATCCCTAGCCAATGTGCCGCCTGCGAAACCTAAACCCGGCTTCAGCATTGCCTTAAGTCCTATCCTGCTATCCAGACGCAATGCTTCCGCTACTTTCAAAGCGTCAGCGCCCACTTCATCGCAGAGATTGGCGATTTCGTTGATGAAGCTAACAGAGGTAGCCAAAAAAGCATTAAGAGCGTGCTTCGTCATCTCAGCCGACCTTAAACTCATCCTTATCTTGGGGGTTTTGACAACACTGAAAAACGCCTCTACTCTGTTTAACGTATTCTCATTGTCAGCTCCGATCACTATCCTCTCAGGATTCATAAACCTATCAATAGCTTGACCAAGCCTCAGGTTTTCAGGAACACAGGCGACATCAAAATCCAAAGACGACCGTTTTTGCCTGATCAGCGACTTTATCTCCTCGCAGGTGCCGACTGGAACCTGACTACTTACAATAACAATTGAGCCGTTCTCAAGCCATTCAGCCAGCTCTGCGGCAGTGTCATAAACTTCAGACAGATCCACCTCGTCATTATCATCTACGCGGGTGTCAAAGGCTACAAGGACAAAACTTGCACCCACAAGAGCATCTCGTAGATCCACAGTGTAGCTGAGTCTGTCAAGGTGAACATTCTTTGTAATGAGTTCTCCAAGCCCAGGCTCGAACAGAGGTGGCACACCTTTGTTCAGGTTCTCCACTTTGTCTTTGTCTCTGTCTACGCCCACCACAGAGTAGCCAAGCTCAGCTAAACAAGCTGAATAGACGGATCCCAGATGCCAAATTCCAACGACGCAGACCTTAGAATCTTTACTAAACAAATTAGCCCTTCTCACTTACCTTTCGATATCCTTCAGACCGCTTCAGACAAGAAAACTCTTAACTGTCTCAACCGCGCTAGGCTCGTTTGTTTCCATGCTCTAATGTCCATCCGGCTGTGCGTTTAATCGCTTCTTCAGACGATACCTTTTGCTTCCAACCCAGCTTCTTCATCCTCTCCAAAGAAAGCTCAACAACAGGATTATCACCAATCCAACCTCTAGGTCCGCCAGTATACTTTCGCTTCACCTTACCCTTGTCCAGCTTCATCTTCTCAATCACAAGGTCTGCAACCCTGTCCACGAGCGTCTGCTCCTCCATACCGAGGTTGAAGATGTTAACCTTACCCGAAGACTTCCGATACCCAGTCATCATCCCGTCTACGCAGTCTTTTACATAGAGATACTCCTTACTCTGCTTGCCATCACCCAGAATCTCAAGTTCAGATGGATTCTTGAGCAACTTATGCACGAAATCCCAGATAACCCCTCTTCTGCATCTCTCGCCGACAACATTTGCGAACCTAAAAGCCCAGAACCTCGTCGGCGCAAACTCGGTGTAAGCTTCAGCATAGGCCTCGCAAGCCAATTTAGAGGCGCCGTACAGAGAAGTCTGAACGGGAAAGTAGTCTTCAGGAGTCGGTCTAACTGTGGCTTCACCATACACTGCCGACGTTGAGGCGAAAACCAAATCCCCAATGTTATTCTTCTGCATAGCCTCCAAGATGTTAAGCGTCACAATTAGATTATTCTCCAAGTCGGATCTGTGATCAGCCAAGCTTTCCTTAATGTTCGCGTGGGCAGCCATATGAAACACAACATCATGTCCAGCGAAGATTCGGTCAAGCTGACCGGCTTCCCTAAGGTCTACCTTATGAATTTTGAGGCGAGGATTACCCGAATGATGGTTGAGGTTTTCAAAGCAGCCACACGACATATTGTCCACAACAGACACAGAGTATCCTTCGCTGAGCAATCGATCAACCAAATGGCTTCCAATGAAGCCTGCACCACCCGTCACTATCGCTTTCACAGGGAACCTCTGCATCCTAAAACGGTTAGTTGCTTATCACTTTGTGACGCGCCTTAACGTGTAAAGCTCTGTAGACATGATCTCTGATACACGCTTACCCATACTTTGCCAGTCATCCCAAACAGCGCTTATCAACTTCCCAGTTAACCCGTCAGACTCGTCTGAAGCCAAGAAAACAGCTAGAGCCGCTGGAACGTTAGGAGGCGTTCCTCCGGTTTCCCTCGCCTTCCTAGCCTCAGCTAAAGCCTTCTCTCCGGCAACTTCACCGGCAGCTAAAATCTCCCCCTGTATACGTGTATTTATGGCGCCCGGGGCTATGGCGTTGACCTGTACATTAAACTCCTTTAACTCCTCAGCCAACGTCTCCGTAAGCCGAACAACAGCGGCTTTAGACGCACCGTAAGCCGAAAAACGTGGACGAGGGTAGGCAGCTCCACCACCAGAGAGGTTAATGATCTTTCCCCTGCCTTGCTTAATCATAATGGGCAAAACAGCCTTACAACAAAGAAAGGTTCCAATCAAATTCACCTTTATGGTCTCCACCCAATGGCTAGGATCATTTTCAACTAAAGGACCAATAGGACCCAATATGCCAGCGTTATTCACCAAAACATCTATCTTACCAAACTCTCGAAGAGCAGACTCCACCATATTCTCCGCAGCTTCCTTCTGTGAAACGTCAACCCTAAGTGCTAAGGCACGCCTACCTAAAGCCCTAATTTGATTAGCAGTCTCCTCGACTTCCGAAAGAGTTCTAGAAAAAACAACTATGTCCGCCCCCTCACGAGCAAAGGCTAATGCAATCGCCCTGCCAATGCCTCTACCAGCACCCGTGACGATGGCAACTTTATCTTTCAGCTTCACTGCCTAACAAACCTTACTTGACATGAGAGAAGAATTCGTCTGCAGCCCTATAAGATTCGATGGTTCCTATGTCCCATAAGTAGTCCTTGAGCATGTAACCGTAAACAGGCTCCTGCTTGTGAAGCCACTCGATAAACCTTCCAGGCTCATCATTTGGCAGTCCCAGTTCTAAGTATTCTTTAAACCTTTTGCTTATCCCCGCTGAAAACGCATAAACGCATGCACCAACAAGGGTTGTTTTTGGATGCACAGGCTTCTCCTCAAACTCCAGAATCCTTCCACTCTCATCCATGACTGCAGCGGAACCTCTTCTTGCCTCGTCCAAGCTTCTAGCGTGGTACAGAGCAATGGCAGACGCATGTTTTTCCCTGAAGAAACGGAGGAACCCGTCCAGATCGTCGGTGAAGAGGCTGTCGCCAGCTAAAACCAAAACATCATCTTTCCCTTTCGACTCCACGATTTCAGCCAGAGCTCTCACAGCACCAAGCTTCTCCTCTTCCCTCACTGATTTTTCGGGCACAAGCTCCACGCCGTGACGTTCGCTTGCTTCTAGCCATTCTTGGAACTGACGCTGGAACCTCAAATTCGTTGACAAAACAATCCTGCTCACAGGCTGACTTAACGAAGCAACCTTCTCAACGACATAATCAATTATGGGCTTGCCAGCCACAGGCAGCAAAGCCTTGGGCTTATCCAAGGTCAACGGCCAAAGCCTCTTGGCATATCCGCCTGCAAGAACTACCGCGATCACAGCGCACAGTCACGTTCGGGCTTCAGCTTTCTTGAACTCCAGCCAGGCCTGGTCAAATTCCTTTATAGTGTCCTCGGTCTTCTGGTGGAAGGGCATCTGCACCAAAATCTTGTAGGGTATAGTGATCACGTGCGGTCCAGCCACGGCAATCTCGTGCACGTCCTCAGGCTTCCTAATACTGCCCACGATGATCTTTGTTGACAAGTCGCCCTCTCGAATGAGGCGCATCGATTCCTGTATCGTTTTCACAGCATCCAAGCCTGCGTCCCGCACACGATTAAAGAATATGCTCGCGTAGGTGGCTCCAGCCTTCGCCGCCAACAGAACCTGATTCGTAGTTATAAGACAAGTCACGTTCGTCTTAATATTCCTCTCCCTAAGCCTGTTAACGATGCGAAGCCCCCGGCCATCCCCAAACATCGGCACCTTGATAACAATGTTCTTAGCGTTCCAACCCGAGTACTCAACAGCCTCCATGACCAAATCATCGTCACTGCCAGCCGTATTCGTAAGCTCGACGCTCAACGGACCATTCACAAGAGACAGAATCTCAAACACTCTATCCTTGAAATTGATGCCCTTCTCCACCGAGAAAATCTTCTGATTAGTCGTAACACCCGTGATGATCCCCCATGGAAGTATCTCCCTAATCTCCTTCACACTCGCCGTGTCAAGAAACAGCTCCATTCCTCATTCACCTACTCTGAGTAACCTTCCGCCCTCAACACTTGTGCAACTTCGAAGCTTGACCTAACGCCGTTGTTTATCTCTTTCTCAATCATCTTTGCTGCCGCAAGCAAGCTGGGAACGATCAAGTCAGGCTTGACACATTCATCTTCCATGAGCCTGCACAAGTCGCACTTCAGGTTTCCAATCAGGAACGTTCGGCACCCGACGGCCTTGCCTGCTTTAATGTCCAATAGACTGTCACCAACCACGTAACTTCTAGAAAGATCCACACCAAGATCCTTCGCAGCTTTCAAGAGCAACCCTGGTTTGGGCTTCCTGCACTCACAATCAACCCTGTACCGAGCATCCTTCGCCAAAGGATGATGAAAACAGTAATACTCAGCATCTATGTACGCACCTTTTTCACGAAGCTCTTTCCCCATCTTTGTCCGCACTCTTTCAAAAGACTCCTCAGTCATCTTTCCTTTCGCTATGCTGGGCTGATTCGAGGCGACAACAACCTTCAGGCCCAGACGCTTCAAGATGCATATAGCCTCAGCCGCACCGGGCAGCAGACTGAACTGTTCTGGGTTCAGAGGCGAATCCAGCAACCCGAGTTCTGGAAAAGAAACGATCTCGTTTATCGTACCGTCCCTGTCCAGAAAGACTGCTCTGTTCATTTGCTATCACTAGATACGTAAGCAAGCTCGCAAGGATCAAGTATCTTGTGGGATATACCAATCGACTTCAAGAATCTCTCAAGTTTCCTGCAAACCCGCTCAACATCTTCATCCTTACTGTCTATCCAAACGACGATTCGTTTCATTTTATCACCTGCAAAGATTTTTCACAAACGCCAACGGCTTCGCACTCCGCTATCAATTCGCGAAGCCTCGCACAAATGAGGTGAGTCAGTACTACGTGAAAACCTTCCACGTGCGGCGTTGAGTTTGCGGGCACCACCACACAGGCATCGGCAGCTTGCTTCAGGACACCACCGTCGAAGCCAGCTAACCCGACGACTTTGCCCCCGTTATCCTTCACAAACTTCGCCGCCTTCAAAAGGTTCTGAGACCAAGCGCCAGCCTTGTCAGCTCCAGAGCCACCGTGAACACTGATGACGACGAAAACGTCGCCGCTGTTCATCAGGTTCTTCAGCTGCTCAACGTAAACGTTCTCCCAGCCCAAGTCATTCGTAAGCGCCGAAACCAGCGGCACGTTATCATTCAAGGCCGTCACACGAAATCTCCTCTTTCCCTCCACTGAAGTAAACTTCGCCAAATCACACGCAAAGTGAGTAGCCGTTGAAGCTGAGCCGCCGTTTCCAGCCAGGAAAACCTGTCTATCATTGGCCCAGGCATCAAAAAGAAACCCTGTGGCTCTATTAATGTCCTCTTGCGACACGCGCTTGGCTATTGACTCCACCTCTTGAAGGTAACTGCTGATAAATTCCCCGCTTGGCACGAAACCACCTAGATGTCTATGATTACCTTGGAACCTTCGCTCTGAAACTGAAACCTGACCTCGCCGAGTCCTTCCCTGCTCATGGCCTTCCTCACCTTATCCTTTCCATTCTCGCAGTAGAGCATCAGGAAGCCTCCGCCACCAGCACCCATTATCTTGCCCCCTGAGGCGCCACAGTTCAAGGCCCTCTTGTACCACTTGTCAATCGGACTGTTCGAGATCTCTGGAGAAGTTTTCTTCTTCGCCATCCAATGCTCATGCTGAAGTTTTCCAAACTCGCCCAAATCCCCTCTTTCAAGGGCATGTTTCACTCTGAAACCGATTTCCTTAATGTAGTGCATCGCGTCCACAGCTCCTGAATTATCCTTCTCTATGCGCTTGGCTTGGTCTTCGAGAACTGAAGGGGCGCTCCTCTTGATGCCGGTGTAGAAGAACAGCAGATTGTTCTCGAGCTCTCGAACAATATCATCCCTTATGTTCAACGGTGAAACGTCAACTTGACCGTTCTTGGCTATGTCAAGGCAAGTGAAGCCTCCGAAAGCCGCGATATACGTGTCCTGAACGCCGCAGGGCTCTCTAAGAACCTCCATCTCCAAGCGGCTCGCTTCTTCAGCGAGGTCTACACGCGACGGGTGTTCATCCTTAAAGGCGTGGAGAGCGTGTAGAAGGCCAACAGTGAAGCTTCCTGAAGAACCCAAACCCGTCTCGGCAGGCACATCTGCCGCAGAGACAATCTCAAGGTGCTCCTTAAACCCTAAAAGCCTCAAACCTTCCCTGACCACAGGATGCTTAATATCATCAACAGACCTGACAATTTCAGTAGTAGAGTAGCTTACTCTGACCTCCTCCTCAAACCTGTCCTTGACGAGCACGTAGATGTGCTTGTTCAGAGCGGAAGTGACCACAAACCCGCCGTACTTAGAGCTGTAAGGGGGCAGGTCTGTTCCACCGCCGCCCAACGTTAAACGTAGAGGGGTCTTGCTAATTATCAACTAGGTTCTCTCTTCCGAAACACTCTTCTTATCAAGATGAATTTTCGCTACGTTCAAGAGGTTTCTCGACCTCTTCTATTGGCTTGGGCGGGAGCGTTGTGGCCAGAGTATACCCTATCGCGCGCGCCAATAAAGCACGTCAGCTCTAATGCCAACACCAACCATTGCGATAAAAACAGAAGCCAGCCATACAAAACTAAGCCGATTAAGCTCGCCACTAAGACTAGAAATCCTAATACCTGACTTTTATTCAAGCTTTTATCTCCTTTGAGTCAGCTCTTCTTTCCTGTACCTGTCCAGCTTCTCCAAGCACGCTTCCCGTACAAACGCTGTTTTAGTCGGCCAGTATCCAACTTTATTAACAACTTCTTGAATCCCCTCGATCAACGGTGTTGGAAGTGAAACCGAGGAGAAAGCCCTCCTCTTCTTCCTAGTTTTGTCCACGCGCATGTTCAATTTAACTTGCGAGATCATTCACTATCCGCTGGATCGACGTGAACCAACTTCAACTATTGGACAAGCATAACTCTCTAGAGAGTGCTGGACGGTGCCAAGCCAAAACTTGTAGCCTTCCATTTTGAGCCATGTTTCAAGTCTCGGTGCCCACTTGAACACTCCACGTGTTCTGTATTGAATTTGCATTTCCATTGCTTTGGCCTCCCCGTCCAAAAGAATTCTCAATCGCCTACCAATGATTCTCAACTCGTTCAAAGCTATGCGCAACCTAGCGATGACCGTAGCGTCAACGATCCTAAACCCATTCCTCGTAAAATCCACACAGGCCTCCAACAACACCTTATGAATACGCCCGTTCCAACGCCATCTCTTCCTGTTTCTATAAGCTTCCCGCAACGCATTTTTCAGCTCATCATAACCCAGACTCAAACGGTTATACATCACCCGTAAAGCACCCCTACATCAGACTGATCGATCGATCGATCGAATACTTAAGATCTATGGAGAATTCGAATTCCGAACCTTAATTCGAACCAAACCCATAATCTTGCTCAGTGCTACACACTAGAAGACATAACGAATCAATATGGCACTCACAAGAATATGCTACAGCAGGTGCGGCAAGCGCAAAAGAAACACTCGAAAAAGCAAGAACGCAATTGCGCGCATGCTTGTTCCTAAATTCGTTCGTAGGGCGACTTGTGCTTTAGTTCTCCGCCTCCAACATATTTGGATCATATAGTAGACCCCTGGGGGTAGGCTGTAGAGCACACAAGCCCCGGCAAAAACGCGAAGAACCATGCGCGACCAACTCCATCACACTCAAAAAGGGAATTTAGGAACACACATGCGCGCCACGATTGTCACATTCCAATTCCAAATCTGAATATGGCGAGCAAAGTTCTATAGTTCTTCTCCAAAAAGCAAATAAAAACAGAACTACGTAGAAGTCGAGTTAAAGTGAGAGAATGGCAAGAAGGCAACTATTATCATCTCGCTCGTAGACGAGGGTTGCGAAAAAACAAATGAACAGATTCAAAAAGAAATATTCCAAGAACTTTCAAAAGGCCGTATCAAGATTCCCTGGTGTAAAAAAGTCGAAAAAGTCACAGTCACTTGACCACATTTTCTGCGCGCGCCCTAACTAGAAGTTAGATTTAAGATTTTTTTACACCGCACTATTCGGAGTCGGAATCATGAATAACGCTTATATCTTAAGATATAATATATCAATAATCAATGTGTCCGCTGGCAGACACATTGTACCTCTGTACAACAAAAATACAAAAAGGGTATGAGAAAATGTTGGAGATAGCGTTATGGGGTACGTGGTTCCTGTTAGGAGCCTACGCTTTTTGGTTTGTTTCTAAAGCAAAAACGTTCCAACCACTGACCTTAGACGAGCTCGCTTTGACTTGGAAGCTACATAAACACCAAACTGGATGCAAGTCTTCCTACATTCATTATCTGCTGGTTAGAAACGATGAAGTTGTCGGGTTCAGATGCGAATGTGGCCATGAGTTTCTCCAGAAACGTCTGATCACACAAAGAGTTAAGCTCGTCGCACAATCCTGCAGATTGGCCTCGTTCCAAAATACGAGTAGCGCAATGCAGAATCTAGGTCTCGCTTACCTGAACATCAAGAAGATCTAGCCTGTTCATGACCGCGCGCTTGCTGTGGTCAGTACTCGAACCCGTTTGGGTATTAGTCCCGGCGGTTTCACCGAGAAGACAGCTCCACAAACCAGCACAGGCTGGGCGTTAAACTCCACAACTAACTACAACCAGTACTTCTTAGTCGTCGAAACCTACGGTCCAGACTCAGTTAGTGGCACAACGACGATATGGGTCCACATCTACACACGTCAATCATAAACAGGCTAGATGGAGACAAAAAGCCAACCCTTTTTTTAGCATATGACTGGAGGCTTGGTATAAGCATGAAGATTTGGGCTGTCTACGTCTTTTCAGTTTTCCTAGTCTTCAACCTAATTCAGCCCTTGACCTCAGCCTCAACTACGTATCAATATTCCACGCCCTATCATCATGAAACCCTAACCCCAGACATTATCCTCGATGAAGGAACAAACGGAACAGTCTATATTATCTCAACGAACAAGACTTGGGCCGAGGTCAACGTTACAGGAACACCCACCGAAACCTATTACGAATACGTGCTCAACATCACAAACCTCAGTAACGGCATAAATTACACGGTCAAAATGGAAAACGCATCCATCACGGGCATAAGTCGCCTAACAAATTACACCGCTTACTTCCACGATGGAACAACATCGAAACAAATCGAAATAACCAACGGGAGTGTCACTCAGTCCTCGGATCCATGTCACTCCATTGTTACATCAACCACAATCTATATTTCCCTTGCAATCAAAATCAGTGTCCCATGTTACTCAACCGTGGACCTTAGGCTACACATAGTCAAAAGTGGCACAACATCGCCAGAGATTATTCAAACCGTGAGGATCAAGATAAATTAGGCATTCAAGCCTCTTCAAAATGAAGTAAGAGCCGCGTTTTATCACACAACATAGTAGTCTATGACTTTTTTCATGCTTTTTGGCGCAGCTTGCCTTATAGCAAGTTGTTTCAAAATCTTTATCATCTGGGGTTGAAAACGAGCTATATCAGTTAACGTCACCAAACCCACAAGACGTTTTTCGTTAACAACTGGCAATTTCTTAATCTTCATCTGAAACATTAATCTCACAGCTTCTTCCAAATCCATTTTAGGTTCAACAACAACTAATGGACTAGACATAATGTCCTTAACTTTAGTTTTTTTTGCATCCCTCGCTTCTGCAACCACTCTTTTTAAGAGGTCTCTTTCAGTTATTATGCCCATGGCTTTTCCTTTCCTAACAGCAATTAAGCAGCCTATCTCAAACTTGTTCATTATCTCTGCTGCCTCTTTAATCGTCGAGTTTTCATCTATGGTCATTACTTCTTTTACCATAGCGTCCTCAACTTTTAATGACATATTGCCTTGTTCTTTTTTCTTGTCTAACAACAAAACCACCAGCCTTTTCTATTGTCTTAAGGTCTCATATATAAATTGACGTGCAAAAATCACTGTCTCACAATCCTCTTCAACTTACGAACAAGCGCGTCGA
>Ga0172365_10000087_pt1 | contig 48815 bp, 49 predicted proteins | sample LakKivSesite48cm_FD_114535 | JGI IMG/M metagenome (GOLD analysis project Ga0172365, IMG submission 114535) | Sediment microbial communities from Lake Kivu, Rwanda - Sediment site 48cm | ecosystem: Environmental > Aquatic > Freshwater > Lake > Sediment | place: Rwanda: Western Province, Lake...
AACTGGGCAAAGGAGCTTTCTAACCTCGAGAAGAACCAGACAAACTTTACCCCTGCCATCTCCTTAATCATAGGTCTCAGAGAATCCTTACGCATGATCAAGGAGGAGGGGCTTGAGAACATCTACAAGAGGATCGATGTCCTCGCACAGGCAACCCGTGAAGGGGCAATGGCACTGGGGCTTAAGATCTTCGCAAAATCCCCGAGCCCTGCGGTCACTGCAATCGTTGCCCCGGAAGGGATCGATGGTCAGGCCGTCTATAAGACCCTCTGGAAAAAATACGGGGTAACAGGTGCAGGGGGACAGGACCAGTTAAAGGGAAAGGTCTTTAGAATTGCCACCCTCGGCTATGCAGATACATACGATGTGATCACCGCCATCTCAGCCCTCGAATTTACATTAAGAGATTTAGGTTATAAGTTCCCAATGGGGGCAGGTGTGGGGAAGGCACTCGATATCTTAAAGGAACTCTAAAAAGGAGGCAGCCATGAAAGTTCTCATCGCAGACCCATTATCAGAGAAGGCCCTCAACATCCTCACATCCAATAACCTCTCTGTCGAGGTGAAGGTAGGGCTTAAAGGCGAGGAACTGAAGGAGATCATAGGTGAGTTTGATGCCCTGATCGTGAGGAGCACCACAAAGGCAACAAAAGAGATCATCGAGAAGGGAATAAGGCTCAAGGTCATCGGAAGGGCAGGGATCGGGGTAGACAACGTGGATGTCCCCGCAGCCACAGAGAAAGGTATCATCGTGATGAACACCCCTCAGGGCAATGCCCTTGCCGCAGCAGAACACTCCCTCGCCCTCATGTTTGCCGCAGCAAGAAAGGTAGCCCTCGCAGACAGGACCATGAAACAGGGGAAATGGGAGAAGAAGGCCCTCATGGGGATCGAGCTTGATGGGAAGACCCTCGGTATCATCGGGATTGGGAACATCGGCTCCATCGTGGCAGAGAAGGCCCTCGCCTTAGGCATGAAGGTCATTGCCTATGATCCCTTCGTGCCAGAAGAATTTGCAGAGAAGAGAGGGATCGGGCTCGTGGACTTGGATACCCTCCTCAAGGAGAGCGACTTCATCGCCATCCATGTACCCCTGGTCAAGGAGACGAGGAACCTGATCAATAAAGAGACGCTCGCAAAGATGAAGAAGGGGGTGATCCTCATCAATGTGGCAAGGGGTCCGATTGTAAACGAGAAAGACCTCTTTAGTGCCCTTGAAGAGGGTCAGGTCTCATGTGCAGCCCTCGATGTCTTTGAAGAGGAACCACCGCAAAAGGACAATCCATTAGTCCTCTCTGACAAGACGGTCTGTACCCCGCATCTCGGTGCATCCACAAAGGAGGCACAGGATAAGGTTGCCATAGATATAGCACACCAGATCGTGGACTTCTTCCTCCACGGGGTGATCAAGAACAGCGTGAACGCACCCCCTGTGTCCTTTGATGTGGCAAGGCAGATTGCCCCCTACCTCAAGCTCTCTGAGAACTTAGGTACCATGGTCTCCACAATCACAGACTTCCCCATCGAGGAGATCGAGATCGAGTATATGGGGACCATCTCAGAGGTAGAGACAAAGATCCTCACCCAGGGGATTATGAAGAGTATCCTCTCACTCCAGCTCGAAGGGGTGAACTACGTGAACGCACCCTTAATTGCAAAGAGCAGGGGTATAAAGGTCAGGGAGACGAAGATGGGAGAGCACGAGGATTTTACCTCCCTGCTCGCCATCACGGTGAAGGGAGGGGGGAAGGAGAACTCCATCTATGGGACCCTCTTCGGGAAGAAGGAGCCAAGACTCGTAAAGGTGAATAACATCTACCTCGAGGCAGACCTGAAGGGACATATCCTCTTTGTGTACAACTACGATAAGCCAGGGGTGATCGCATCTATCGCCAATGTCTTCTTCATACGGGGTATCAATATAGGGGATATGCACTTTGGAAGGGAGAGTGTGGGAGGACTGGCAATCTCACTACTTGACCTTGATAAGGAGATAGAGGATAACGTCATCAGGGAGATACAAACACTACCCAATGTGATTTCTGTGAAGAGGGTGGGCTTAGGGTAACGATTAAAGTGAAGGGTCAGGGGACAGAATAGATTCTATAGCTTTTATTCTGTATACTGGATTCTTAGATTTTTCATTTGGTTCATACGATGACTAAAGCAATCATATTCGATTTCGATGGTACATTAACTGAATTAACCTTAGACTTTCAACATTTAAAGGTCGAAATTGTGAAGATTGCACGAAGGTACGTAACCGAAGAAACCATTAAGAGGTTTGACGGTTTCTATGTTATAGAGATGGTCTACGAGATTGAAAAAATACTTGGCGGGAAAAACACTGAATTTAAGTTTGAGGCCTTTGAAAGGCTCAAAGAGCTCGAACTCGAAGCCTCAAAGGGTAAAGATGTGTATCCCTATACAAGAGACGCGCTAAGAAGCCTGAAGGATAAGGGCATTAAGACCGGCATTATAACGAGAAGCTGTACCGATGTGCTGAAGAGTGTGTTTCCTGATATAGAAGAATATGTTGACGGCATTGTAACACGTGATAACACAAAACTTGTCAAACCTCATCCATCTCATGTGGTTGAGATTTTACGTATTCTTGCCATCCCTCCGGAAAATGCAATACTGGTGGGAGACCATCCCACAGATATCATGGCTGGCAAAACACTGAAAATGGATACCGTTGGTGTCCTTACAGGCAGAACCACACGGGAGGCCTTTGAAAAAGCAGGGGCTACTTACATACTCAACGACATAAGGGATATCCTGGGCTTAAAGGCCGTGATTGGCAATATTTCTCGTGTAACTGGAATAAAGTCACACTCAAAGGCATAAATTATCTTCTAAATTTAGAAAAATTATTGTATACAATTTGGAAGAAGAGGTATGGCAAAAAATGGATAATAATATGATAAATGTCGGGGATTGGACAAGAAGGTGGGCTAAAATACAGCCAGAAAAGACAGCAATCATATCGGAAGACGTGCCATACAGCTACAGAGATCTGAATAGACGTGTAAACAAACTCTCCCACTTTCTACTGAATATAGGTTTAAAAAAGGGCGACAGGGTTGCTGTCCTGCTCCATAACTGTAAGCAGTATATAGAAATATTTTTTGCATTGTCTAAAATAGGTGGCGTCCTTGTGCCTCTTAATTGGCGGCTCACTGCGCCTGAACTTGAGTTCATCATAAAGGACAGTGGCTCAAATGTCGTCATTTTTGAGAATGAATTTATGGATAACGCAGATTTGCTTAGAAAAAAGATGCCTATAGATATAAATATATCCTGTGTCATCGGGGAAGGGGTGAAAAATCCAAACAACCCTTCCTGGACAATGGATTATGAAACGTCTATCATGCCTTATCCATTGGATGAACCTGAGACCCCGTGGTCTTCAGGGGATGGTGACCCCCATATTCTTATGTACACCTCTGGAACAACAGGCCTGCCTAAAGGTGCCGTGCTTTCCTATTTAAAAACCTTTTTCAACGTTTTGAACGCAGACATTTACTTTGATTTGACAAAAAAGGATATCGCAATAATTGGAAGACCCCTGTTCCATTCCGGCGGTCTCATAGTCGAAATGGCACCTGTCCTTTATAAAGGTGCGACTGTTATCGTAAAGAAACGGTTTCGTCCCCATGAGATACTGGAAACTATCCAGAAACACAGGGTAACAATCCTGGAATTACCCGCCACAGTCTATAATTTCATCCTAAAAGAGTGCGAAATTGACAGATACGACCTTACCTCCCTGAAATGTTGTTTTACTGGAGGAGAACGGGTTCCTATCTCTCTTCTCAAAGCCCTTGCGGAAAAAGGACTGATCGTCTCACAAATATACGGGCTTACAGAGGCCTCCACGCTTTTCTGGTTACCAACCGAAAAGGCACAGGAAAAGGTAGGCTCTGTGGGACAACCGGTGTTTTACAGTGAGGTTAAGGTTGTTGATGAACATGGAAAATCTGTTAAGATAGGAGAGATTGGGGAAATTATTGTCAAGGGACCGATTGTAATGAGTGGATATTGGAACAGTCAAGACCTGACTGAAGAGGTAATAAAAGATGGTTGGCTGTACACAGGTGATCTTGCGAAGGTGGATAAAGAAGGATTCGTGTATATTGTAGATAGAAAAAAGGATATGTTCATAAGCGGAGGTGAAAACGTATATCCTGCAGAGATAGAAAAGGTCCTCTTCGATCATCCAAAAATTTTAGATGCTGCGGTGGTCGGGGTAGAAGACAAAAGATGGGGTGAGGTAGGGAAGGCATACATCGTGGTAAAAGAAGGTCAAAGTATCAAGACCGAAGAGATTTATGAATTCCTGAAAGACAAACTTGCAAAATACAAGATACCAAAATATATAGAGTTTACAGAAAAACTTCCAAAAACCGCTTCAGGAAAGATTAAAAAGCGCCTCCTGAAATAAACATCCGGAAGTAAACATTCCTCATGGATGAATACAGTAGTAATTTAAACTTCGCAAAACTGATTGACAATTAAATTGCATGTTGTTATAAAAATACCAGTGGGGCTGTAGCTCAGATGGGAGAGCGCATGACTGGCAGTCATGAGGCCGACGGTTCAATCCCGTTCAGCTCCACCAGTTTTATCAACCACTTAGGCCATTTCATTGATGGCTTCTTGCTTTTACCCTAAAGATTACTTGATATAGGGTTGCCCGAAGAAATCGAGGAATACTGACTCATTCAGTGGCCGTCTCGGTGTAGGTTTCGGCGATTCATCAAAATAACCGAGAGGAGTTATTTCAACAACGCTATATTCCTCCGGTATCTTGAGAAACTCCTGTGCCTTCTTTGCATCAAACATACCTACATGGACAGTTCCAAGACCAAAACTCCATGCGGCAAGGACAATGTGTTCCATGGCAATCCCTGCATCAAACATGAACCAGTCACCTTTATCTGTTGCAGGTGCCCCCTTAGAGAACCCGGATAGACCCTTCTTTGCAAAAAGGCAGATAACGCATGGCGCCTCAATGATCGCTTCTCTTGCCGGATTGCGCTGTGGCAAAGTACTGCTCAGTTGTTCCTTAATCTGTTGGTCTTTTACCACAATAAATCTACTGACCTGGGTATTTGCCCATGACGGGGCAACCCTTGCTGCCTCGAGGATTTCAAGGATTATCTCGTCAGGAACAGGGTCTTTCCTGTATTTCCTTATGCTCCTTCGCTCATATATCGCCTTTAAAAGCTCCATACCATCACCCCTGAAAACCATTTTAACACATCTAAATCTGTTTCATCAACATACATACTTTCATCGCTGTTTCAACAATGTACCCCTGGGTGCACCGCATATCGGAAGTTTCCAATCATCGGAAATTTCTATAAAAGGGTAATGAAACATCTCTCACCGACCGGCGGATGCTTCTTTTGTCTGTCAGCACCCGGGCGACCGCCCTTATGTTCCATCATTTTTTATCCCCGATCAATGGCAGCACCCTATCTATATGAAAATATACAAGATATCTTGGTTCCTTCTGTTGATCTTCGGGCACCACATAAGTCTTTCTCCACCGTATTTCGTTAATCAGCCTTGGGTCTGTCTCTTCTTTTATCTTTGTAAGATAGAGCCTTTTCCCTGCAAACTTCTCGCCAGACTCCATGAAAAGATATGCTGCATGAGGGTTCGATTGTAAATTCTTGTGCGTTAGACGGTCGGTCATAATATAAGCAATTGTCTCTTCATCAATAAAATGAGGCCTTGAGTAAACAGCTACATTCACAAAACCATGAGAATCTGCGGTTGCCATAACACCGCGTCCTTCCTTGTTCTCAAAATATTCACTCAGCTTCATTTATACCCCCTTTACAATTTCGAATCGTAAAGTTGTGTTCTTTCTATAACCTTACCAATATCCCCAGTCCTGACAGATATTCCTTCATCTGTCTTATCGTATATGTGCCAAAGTGTGCAATTGATGCAACAAGTACCGCATCTGCATGTCCATCAACAATTGCCTCATAGAGGTGTTCGAGTGTCCCCGCACCTCCTGATGCAATAACAGGTATCTTGACCGCATCAGCTATTGCCCTTGTCATCGGGATATCGTATCCCTTCCGGGTCCCATCTGCGTCCATGCTTGTGGGGAGTATCGAACCGGCCCCAAGCTGCTCCACCTTTTTTGCCCATTCAACAGCATCAATGCCCGTTGGCGTTCTTCCTCCATCCACCATCACCTCAAAACCAGACGGAACCTTTTTGGAGCTGTGGGTATCTATCGCAACAACAATCCTTTCTCTACCGAATGTTTCAGAGGCTTCTTTTACAACATCCGGGCGCTTCACTGCTGCTGTATTTATCGAAACCTTTGAGACACCTGCCTTCATCAACTCTTCAATATCCCCGACAGTTCTGACACCGCCTCCAACAGTAAGCGGTATCGTTATTCTCTCAACCGTTCTCTTAATCACATCAATCATTGTCTTTCTCTTTTCAACCGTTGCCATGATATCGAGGAAGACCAGTTCGTCAGCCCCTGCCTCGCTGTATTCCCTGCCGGCTTCCGCTGGATCGCCAACCTCTTTCAAATCAACAAAGTGTATCCCCTTCACCAAACGGCCATCCTTTACGTCAAGACAGGGGATAATTCTTTTATAGTCCATACCTTATTTTCTCCTTTTAATTTTTGATGGGTACCTTAAAGCCTTATAGATGTAAGTCAAATCAAAAAGGAAATCAACTATTTTCTTATTAATTGCCTGAAAAATGTGGTAATTTGTTACTATAGGAATACCTTTCTGCAAGGGAGGAAATAGAGGAAATAAAGGATGTGGAACTGGAAATCGATTTATGAGGATGATAAATTTGCCTTTTATTCCGATATAGACAATATAATAGACTCTGAAGGAGATGAGGATGGTATCTATGCATCGGTCGAGTGCTATCAACCCATACCCCCAAGGGTTGTGGTATGGGTTGCCTTTGTGTTTAAAAAGAAACAGGCCATCAGCCATTATATAAAACAGAGGGAAGGGATGGGGCTACCGATAAATGGCTATCAAAAATATAAATATACCTTAAGCCTGGTGGAAATAGACTCAGAAAAGAAACAGTACCGGGTCATACCTGCGATAGACTACGATGGAGAAGGAAATCAATTGGGGGCCTCTTCAATTCTCATGAATGAAAAAGAACCCCTTATTAGGGGAATAAAAACAGATTGGTCCCCGCTTTTCTCAAGGTCAACACATAAGGCAATACCGGCATTATATAAATTAATATACCCTTAATAATGTGGATTTTAATGACGGTTTATTGCCAAATTTCCCTAGGAGGTAACGTATGAAAAAACATACCTTGGTGCCTATCTTTGTTCTATCATTTTTAGTTTTTTGGATAATCTCAGTATCATTTCTCCTTTACGGAGGAGGCCAACATGTCCTCGCTCAGGATAAAGGTTCCAAAACAGAAGCCGTCAAATTGCCACTCCCCAGGTATAACGGTGATGTATCGGTAGAGAAGGCCTTACTGGAGAGAAGGTCTTTGAGGAGTTACAGAGATGAATCCTTAACGCTCCCCGAGATATCCCAGATACTCTGGGCAGCCCAGGGGATTACAGAACCCGGGAGAGGCCTGAGGGCAACTCCCTCAGCAAGGGCCCTCTACCTGCTTAATGTGTATCTGCTTACAGGAAACGTAACCAACCTTCCAATTGGTATGTATAAATATCAACCCCGGGGCCATGAACTCATAAAGATCGCCGGGGGAGACAAAAAAACCGAGCTATTCAATTCAGTTGGTCAGGCTCCCATTAAAAATGCCCCGGCAGTCTTGGTATTCTCCGGAATGTCAGAGCGCTCGACAAATCCAAGATGGATGTATGTGGAGGCCGGCCACGCTGCCCAGAATGTCTATTTGCAGGCTGTTTCCCTTAAGCTCGGGGCCGTTGTAATAGGAGGCTTTAAAGACGAGGATGTAAGAAGGGCCTTAAACATGTCTGAAAAGGAACAACCCATTTATATCATGCCGGTAGGGAGGAAATAAAGCCTGGCAAGACTATCTTTTAATCCCTTTTCGGTTTTTTGCTTACCCCGCGCAGTTCCAAGCGACCTCTCTCATTGTTTGACGTATTTCTCTATCTTGGCCACCCGTGAAAGAGAACGAAGGCCAGCCCCTATTACAACAACATCACCTTTCATCTTCTATCCCCCTTTTACCTCTTATATGCAGGCAAAGAGGATTACAGTTATTACCCCCGTTGCCGTATAACAGTGAGTGTCTCTCCACCAACCCCCCAGTTGTCAGTTTCAACCTCATCAATGACAACATACGTTGTATGGGGTTTTTTGCCCAAAACATCCATGAGCAATTTTGTTGCTCCCTGGATAAGTTGTGCCTTTTGCTCCTGCGTAACACCATCCTTTGTTACCCTGATATTCACGTATGGCATGATGAAATCCTCCTTTTTTTGAATAAATTACCACACCGCCAGATTCTCATGCAACAACCTTTTCTTTACAGTACTCGCCATTCAAGGGCAATTTTGATCTCCCATTGGGGTATTAGGCAGGTATACCTTTTTCAGATTGCAGCCGTAAATATCCCTAACAATCCAAAGGGCATGATGCCCATGTAAAGGATCAGGAATATGAAGATATAGCAGAGGGCCTTCTCATGGAAAGAAAGCTTGATAGGCTCTATTAGAGGGGACTCTTTAGAGTAGCTCATCCTTACAAGGTTAAGGTAATAGAATATCGATATGACCGTATTCACCGCACCTATGATTACAATAGTCAGGTAACCTTCCCTGAAGGCACTTGTAAAGAGAAAGAGCTTACCTGTAAAACCGCCGGTTGGGGGGATGCCTGCAAGGGAAAAGGCAGAGACAGCAAGGGTGAATGCAAGAAGTGGTGCCCTTTTAGAAAGTCCCACAAGGTCATTAAGCACGATATTTTCACCCTTTTTCGAAAGGAGTATAACCACATAAAAACATGCAAGGTTCATGAATAAATATATAGTAATGTAGTATATTGCTGACGCGCTGCCATCCCTGCTTAATGCAAGTATACCCATCATCAAATATCCCGCATGGGCAATGCCAGAATAGGCGAGAAGCCTTTTGATGTCTTTTTGAACAAGGGCCACGAGGTTTCCAAAGGTCATTGACAGTGCAGAAAGTATGATAAGGATACTCACAAATTGTGAAGACCCTGCAAAGGCAAGCATTGTAATCCTTATGAGAAGGGCAGCACCCGCAATCTTGGGGATAGTTGCAATGAATGTAGTGGTAGCATTCGATGCGCCCTCGTAAATGTCAGGGGCCCAGAAGTGGAATGGGAAGAGGGAGAGTTTAAAGAAAAATCCTGTGAGTGTAAGGATTAAGGCAAGAATACCTATCGGTTGATCAATGAATTTTGGAAATATAAAAAGGATTTCTGAGAGAAAGGTAGAATGGCACATACCATAGAGATAACTCATACCATAAAGCATGATACCTGTAGATATGGCACCAAAAAACAGATATTTCATTGATGCCTCTAACTGAATCTTTGTCTGCCCCTTTCTCAGGGGGATTATCACGTAAAGGCTGTAAGAAGAAACCTCCAGGGATATGACAATTGAGATAAGCTCCACTGAGCTCACAAGCATCATAAGCCCGAGTGTCGAAAAGCTTAAAAACATAAAATATTCAGGGAGGTAACCTTCTTCTATCTCATCCTTTGTATCAAGCATAAATACGACCAGACAAAAACCAAAGGATAATAGCACTTTGAATACCTGCGAAAAAAGGTCAATCTTGTATGCACCGTGAAAGAGCCATCCTTTTCCTGTAATGCTTGTGAGGGTAATGATAAGACCAAGCAGGGATAATAATTTCGCACATAAAAATATGCCTTGCCTCCTTTTGCCGAGAGATACGAACAGAAATGTCACGGAGACCAGTAGCATATACAGTTCAGGCAAAAGTAGCATCATAACATTACCTCTTTAATGAAAAAAACCCTGCATCTGTGTAGAAAGATGAATCAGTGTCTTTTCTATAGTATGCACAAATGGACGAGGAAAAATTCCAACCCATAACACAAAAAGCACAAGGGGCAGTAAATATATAATCTCTCTCACATTCATGTCCCTGATTTTTCTTTCATCCTCCCTTCCCCATGCAATCTGTTTCAATAACCTCAGCATGTAAGCTGCTGCGAGGACAGCACCAATTACCGCAAAAAAACCTGCAACCTTATTTTGAGAAAATGTTCCTATGAGTACATAGAGCTCGCCAATAAAATTATTTGTGCCGGGAAAGGCGAGTGATGAAATAGAAAAGAGACCAAAAAAACCCACATATATAGGCGTTATCTTACCAAGACCTGCATTATCGTAAATCTCTCGACTGTGTGTCCGCTCGTACACAATGCCAACGCACAGGAAGAGTGCGCCTGTTGTCACCCCGTGGTTGAGCATCTGGAGCATAGCGCCTTCGACCCCGAAGAGGGTAAAGGAGAAAATACCAAGTGTTACAAAACCCATATGTGCAACGCTTGAATATGCGATAAGCTTTTTCATGTCGGTCTGGCTAAGGCATACAAAGCCGCCGTATACGATGCCGATGACGGAAAGGGCAATCATGTACGGGGCAAACAAGATGCTTGCCTTTGGCGTGACGGGAAGGCAGAACCGTAAGAACCCGTAACTTCCCATTTTCAGGAGCACGCTTGCGAGGAATACGCTCCCAGCCGTAGGCGCTTCCGTATGTGCCGCAGGAAGCCATGTGTGAAATGGAAACATGGGAACTTTAATGGCAAAGGCAATGGCAAAGGCAAGAAATACCCAGATTTGGAAGGTCATGCTGTAATTTTTGTACATGGCGCTCAGAATGCTGAAGGTCCCGTTTGTAAGGTACAGCGCTATGATGGCCACAAGGAGAAAAACGCTCCCGAAGAGTGTATATATAAAGAACTTTATTGATGCGTAGTCTTTATTGGGGCCGCCCCAGACAGCAATAAGCAGGTACATGGGGATGAGCATGGCCTCCCAGAAGATGTAGAAAAGGATGAAATCGAGTGAGCAGAAGACGCCTATCATGGCTGTTTCCATCATGAGTATGCAGAACATGAACTCCTTTACCCTCTCCTTGATGGCGGTCCATGAGCAGAGCACACAGATTGGGGCCAGAATAGTGGTAAGAAGTATGAGGAAGATCGTAATACCGTCAATCCCGAGGGTGTAATTGATGTTATAGCCCGGTATCCAGGGCATGTGTTCGCCGAACTGGAAGCGATATGTGTTCGGGTTGAAATTGAAGTAAAGTATGAGCGAAACAATAAATGTTATGATGCCGGTGATAAACGCCGTAACCTTCACTGCCTTTTCGTTCCTCATAAGCAGGATCAATATGGCGCCGATAAGCGGCAGAAATATTGTCGTAGAAAGAATAGGAAAGCTCAGGTGATTCATCAAAAGATATTGTTCCATAGCCGTTAACCTTTCACATACCATAAATCACGAACCAGACAATCAGGATAAAGATAAAAATGGAAAAACCGATATACGACTGAATCTTTCCTGTCTGTAGCTTTTTTGCCAGCCCGCCTATGCCCCTCACGCTGAGCGCCCCGCCGTCGACAACGCCGTCTATAGCTTGTCTGTCAAAACCATATGATATATCGGCATTTTTAAAGAGCAGTTTAAGCCCCAGTGTCCTGTACAGCTCTCCCCAGAAGGTATCCACAACGCTTATTACCTTCTCGTCAAGTTTCATGAATGCCCGGCCGCCTTTCCGGTAAAAATAATCGACATCGAGGGTTATCTTGTCCTCGGGCACAAGCTTCTTTACGAGCAGAAAGAAGATAAGGCCGGTGAAAGAAAGGATCTGCAACGCCTCTGAGAAGTGAGGCAGGGTAAAAGGATTGTATTCTACCTGGAATGGGAGGAGAACATACAAAGCCTTCGGGTATACACCGATGATAAAGCAGAGGGCGGATGTAAGCCCCATAGCCCAGAGCATATTCTTTGGGGGCTCGGCTGCCTTAATTGGCGCCTCATCTTTACTGAAGAATGCGAAATATGTGACCTTTAACCCCACCGAGAGGAACGTACCGATGCCTGCAAGGTTCATAAATGCCATAAGCCAGAGCCTTCCTTGTTCATGGGCAGAGGCCACTACCATCGACTTACTCACAAATCCGCTGAAGAGCGGGAATCCGGAGATTGACACTGCACCGACAATGTAGAAGATCATTGTGAAAGGCATGTATTTATAGAGTCCGCCGAGCCGGGATAACTTCGCCGTTCCTGTCATATAGAGGACGGCACCTGCCCCCATGAAAAGGAGTGCTTTATAGAGGATATGGGCAAAGGCATGGGCGCATGCGCCGTTCAACGCCAGCTCCGTGCCTATGCCGATGCCTGCCACCATGTAACCGACCTGGCTAACAATGTGGTAGGCAAGGACCCGTCTCATATCGTTCTCAATGACGGCATAGAAGACGCCATATACTGTCATGGCCGTACCGAGGATGGCCAGTATCTCAAATCCGGGAAAACCCCGTGCAAGGACATATACTGCCGTTTTGGTGGTAAAGGCGCACATGAGTACAGCCCCTTCCACAGTTGCCTCCGGGTATGCATCGGGGAGCCAAGCGTGGAGCGGCAGCACTGCTGCGTTGAGTGAAAAGCCTGCCAGTATCAGGTATTCCGGAAGCCCGGCATTTGCCGGAAGTATCTTATCGAAAACGAGACCGCCTGTCTTGTAATAGTAAAGCATCATGCCGGTAAAAAACAGAAGGCCTCCGAAGACGTGGACAAGCAGATACCTGTAGCCGGCATCTATCGATTTCTGTTCCTTTCTGTACCAGACAAGGAAAACGGAAGAGAATGCCATGATCTCCCAGAAGATAAATACGGTGAAGTAGTCTCCTGCAAAGAGTACTCCAAGTGAGCTTCCGATATAAAAATTGCCTGCAATGTGGTGTCCGTCTTCTTTTACATGGAGGGCATAGAGTGCGCCGAGAAACGCCATGATGACAAAGACCCATGCAAAGACAAGAGAGAGCTTGTCTACCCTGCCGAAGATTACCGTTGTATTTAAGAACCGGTAGCTGCCGTAAACGCCTTCTTGCATGAGGGCAACGTCAAGGATTGAGAGGATGGGGATGAGAAGAATAAAAAACTTCTTTGCCTTCTCATTCTTGATAAGAGGCAGAAGCAGGCTTCCGATAAAGTAAAATACAGCGGGGTGTAACCATTTATCCATAAAAATCCTCATCTTTTGAGAGAAATGCGTGAGCTATGCCCTTGGCAACTTTTATAAGCACGAAGCATCCCACAATGCCGAACATGGTCCAGAAACCCGGTATATTGTCTACAAAGTAATGGCTGTGCGCCCCCAGATGAATAATTACGTCGTATATGACAAGGACAATAAGATACGCGACCAGCACATTCCTTAGTGGTTTCAGGTGCTTCCTCAACGATTCAATATATTTCAGTACTTTCATGGTAACGACCTCGTTACTAAAAGCCGTGAACTGTGAACTGTTAACCGTGAACCCATTCGTATCATGGAAATAACCTCCCAATGAGCTGTGTAAAAAACTGGGGGAACATCCCTATTGCCACTGATATGAGGGAAGCAACGACTATGGGGATGACCATTGTAAGGGGCGCTTCCTTGATATCTTCTCTTTTCCAACCAGCTTTCCTGTTCTGGAAGAAGGCCTTGATGGTAATAGGCGCAAAATAGCCGGCATTCAGTATTGTGCTTGTCATGAGGATAATCACGATCGGGAGGTTATGTATCTCCATTGCGCCGTTGAGCAGATACCACTTGCTTACAAAACCCGCAACGGGGGGAACCCCGATCATGCTCAATGATGCTATGGCGAACGCCCCCATGGTAAATGGCATGGCATAGCCAATCCCTCCCATGTCGCTTATCTTTTTCTTATGTGTTGCCACATATATTGCCCCTGCACAGAAGAAGAGTGTGATCTTGCTGAACCCGTGATTTGCGATATGTATGACGCCACCCATGATACCCGACGGATCAAGGAGCGCAACACCAAGCACAATATAGGAGAGCTGACTTACTGTAGAATAGGCAAGCCGCGCCTTCAAATCATCCTTTGTCAGGGCGATGACCGATGCGGCAAGGATTGTGAATGATACAAAGTATGCGGTGTATAAACCGAGGTTTAGCCCCTGAAGAAGATCTATGCCGAACGTTGAAAGCATAACCCTCGAGATACAGAATACACCTGCCTTCACAACAGCAACAGCGTGGAGTAAGGCGCTCACAGGTGTGGGAGCCACCATTGCTGACGGCAGCCAGTTGTGGAGAGGCATGATGGCTGCTTTTGCGAACCCGAAGATGAATAATCCATAAGTTACAGTAATCCAGATGCTGTCTGTCCCCTTTGCGAAGATGCCGGTTGTTATGTTGTCTGAGAAATCAAGTGTGCCTGTTAATACGTATGTGAGGATCGTGGCCGGCAGAAGCAGGCCCTTTGAGGTCCCCATGAGGTAGACGATGTATTCTTTTCCGCCTGCATAGCCTTCCTCATCCTGGTGATGAGCAACCAGCGGATAGGTAAATATCGTGATGATTTCGTAAAACAGATACAGGGAAAAGAGACTTCCTGAAAATGAGACGCCCTGTGCGCCGAGGATGGCAACGGCAAAGCAGGCATAGTACCTTGTCTGGGCATGTTCATCGAGGGAGCGCATATAGCCGATATTATAAAAGGTGGCAAATATCCACAGAAAGGAAGATATAATGCCGAAGACGAGAGAGAGGGCATCAACCCTGAAATTCAAGGATATACCCGGAGCAATGGTGGATAATGTATAGACGATCTTCTGGCCGTTCATTATAGCGGGAACCATGCTTGCAACGGAGATGAATGTGAGGATTGAGCCGGCGACAGACCAGAATTCCCTTATATTCTGTCTTTTCCTCGATATGAGAATGAGAATGGATGTAAGGAGGATGATGGTAATTGGGATAAGTGGTCTTGCACTCTCAATATGCATACGTCAGTCTTTCATCTCCTTTATTTCTCCGCCTTCTATATGTTTGTACTTCCTAAATATTAAGATAATGATTCCCAGTGTAATAGCTGCTTCTGCTGCTGCAATTCCCATGATGAATAGGGTAAATATCATCCCGTAGGGATTGTCCTGCGAAGAAAACCTGTTAAAGGCAACAAGGTTCAGGCCTGCCCCATTCATGATAAGCTCTATGGATACGAGCATGCCTATAAGGGTTCTCCTGTATAAAACACCCAATATCCCGCAGCAAAGGAGGAACAATGAGACAAAAAGGTATGTATAGAGATTGTTATAGAAAAATACCTCTATCATTTTTCCCCCTTCGAGAAAAGGGTAAGCATGATCGCACCGATAATACTTACCACAATGAGTAGTGAAATAAGTTCAAATGGAAGGGTAAGCTTGTCAAAGAAGGCCCTGCCAATATCCTTTGTCGATATGGCGAAGGCATCAATTCTCCCTCCTGATAGGAATGCACGCATTATAATCTTTAAAAGTACGAAGAAAGAAAAAAGTGAGACAATCAGGGACACAAAAAATTTTGTTAAGGTGGTCCATTCTTTTGGTCTCTTGTAAAGGGGACCGACAAGCATTATTGCAAAGGTAATAAGGATCGAGATGGCGCCGACATATATGAGTATCTGCATCATTGCCAGAAACGGGGCATTGAGATAGATGTATAGCCCTGCAATACCGAACATTGTGGTCACAAGCCCAATCATTGCATAGATGATTGAGCCTGATAAAACAGCCATCAGGGCGCCTGTAAGGGTTATAAACATAATAAGGACAAATACTATTTCAGCAAAGTTCATTACCCTGTCTTCCTCTCCTCAAATTCCTTCACGAGGTCGAAATAGAAATCCTCCCTTTTAAAACCTGCAAGGTTATAATCCGCCGAGAAGGCAAGTGCGCCAAAAGGGCATGTCTCAACGCATATCCCGCACTGGCTGCAAGTGGTGAAATTGAGTATATATTCTGTGGCGGTCTTTTTCTTTTCGCCTTCTTTCTTTTCCCCTTCCACCTTTTTTATCGAGTTGGAGGGGCAGTTTTTCGCACACATACCGCAGACGACGCATTTCGTCCTGTCAGGCATTTCTTCGTCGGCTACGAGTTTTGTGTGACCCCTGAACCGGGGGGTTATGTTTATTACCTTTCTCGGATACTGTACCGTGACAACGGGACTGAAGAAAGCCTTGATAGTCACGCCCATACCGACGATCAGCGAAATAGCACCCTTTATTATGTCCAGAACGCATTTCATAATCTCAACATGCTCCTGAAAAATAACCAATGACCAAATTACAATAACCAAACGATAGAAATAATCTCCAAGAACCAATTTCCAATAACCAAGGGCTATTCCCTCCATTGTTTAGTTGATTATTGATTATTGGTGCTTGGTGATTGGTAATTATTTGATTATTGGTGCTTGGTGATTGGTAATTATTTAGTTTCATAATTTCAGAAGTCCTCCTGTCACGATGAGATTTACAAAGCCCACGGGTATCAGGATCTTCCATGAGAAATTGAGGAGTTGATCGAAACGGACACGCGGGAAAGTCCAGCGGAACCAGAGGATAACGAATACAAGGAAGTATGTTTTTATGAGGAACCAGACGAAACCGGGGAGAACCGGTCCAAGGTAACCGCCAAGGAAAAAAGTCGCTGCAACGGCACTGACAATCATGATGTTCGTATATTCGGCGAGAAAAAAGATGGCGAAGCGCATACCCGAATACTCTGTATGGAAGCCTGCAACGAGCTCGCTTTCTGCCTCGGGCAGATCGAAAGGTGTTCTATTTGTTTCAGCCACGGCGGCAATAAAATAGATGAGGAAGGCAAAAAATTGCCATTTCCAGACAAACCAGCCTCCCCTCTGGAATTCGACGATATCTTTCAGGGAAAGAGAATTTACCATAAAGATAACGGGCAGAAGCGAAAGCAAAAGCGGTATCTCATAGGCGATGTTCTGCGCCACGCTTCTCACTGCTCCAATAAGGGAATATTTATTGTTTGAACCCCATCCCGCAATGAGTATTGAAAAGACTGACAGCGATGAAAAAGCGAGAATGACCAGTATCCCCACATTAATATCCTTTACCTGCAGGCATGCATCAAAGGGTATGACAACAAAGGACACGAGTACGGGAATGAAAATAAATACAGGCGCAAGGTAGAAAAGGGGTTTATCCACATTTACAGGCGTGAGAAGCTCCTTTCCGAGCAGCTTGAGGCTGTCTGCAATGGGCTGAATGAGGCCGAAGGGACCAACTTCTTTAGCGGCTATCCTTCGTTGCATATGTCCGGCAACCTTACGTTCGGCCCATGTGAGTATAAGGGCATTAATCACGACGAGGATGAGGACCCCGATAAGGCCGATAATTGCCCTTACCGTCTCTTTTCCGATGATATTGATGATCACCATTAGTTCGTTCATATGTTAAGCCTTCAGCGCTTAGCCCTTAGCTTTGTTCCTCTTTGCAATTCTACATTCTTCATTGCCTTCTTCACCTGTCTATCTCCGGAACAACAATATCATAACTCCCCAGGGTCGCAATGGCGTCTGCAATGAGCGTCCCCCGTGCAAGGGCAGGGAAGGTCATGAGGTTTGAAAAGGAGGGTACCCTCCATCTCATCCTGTAAGGCGTATCGCTCTCATCGCTTACCACATAGACGCCGAGCTCACCCCGCGGCGATTCCACGGTATGGTACATATCGCCCCTTGGAGGTTTCAGCTTTTTCGGCACCTTCTCGGCCTTAAACGGGCCTGAAGGGAGCTTTTTAATGGCCTCTTCGATTATACCGAGGCTTATTTCCATCTCTTTCATCCTGACCATATACCGGTCCATGTTGTCACCGGTGGTACCGGTGGGTATCTCAAAATCTATCTTGTCATATGCTGCATAGGGTTCTACCTTTCTTATGTCAAAAGGCATGCCGGTGCTCCTGATGACCGGGCCTGAAGAACCATATTTTCTGATCATGCCCTGTTCGATAATGCCGATACCCTTGACCCTGTTGATGAAAATTACGTTCTTCGTAATGAGTTTTTCGTACATGGCGAACCGGCTTCGCAGCCGTGTTATAAACTGTTTTGTGGCATCAACAAAGGCGTCGTCCACATCGTTGTAAAGCCCGCCAAAGCGGAAATAACAGTAGGTAAGCCTCGATCCGGTAACGGCCTCCAGTATATCAAGGATCTGCTCCCTATCGTCAAAGACATAGAGGAACGGTGTCAGTCCGCCCAGGTCGGCAAGAAAAGCGCCGACCCAGAGGAGGTGACTTCCGATCCTGTTCAGCTCGCAGGTGATGGTCCTTATGTATTGGGCCCGCTCCGGGACTTCGATGCCGCAGAGCTTTTCTACAGTCGTTACATGTGCGAGATTGAAGTTGAGCGCCCCCATATAATCCATTCTGCCCGGATTGGGAAGGAACTGCTGATAGGTCCTGTTTTCCGCCATTTTTTCGTGCATCCTGTGAAGATAGCCCAGGACAGGCTCTGCGCTCAAGATATATTCGCCGTCCATTTTGATGACAACCCGCAGAACCCCATGCGTGCTCGGATGCTGGGGGCCCAGGTTTATAAAGAAGGCGTCTTCCTCTTCTTCGGGCTTGAAGGAGTTGAGCAATTTTTTATCGTCTGCAGGTATGGGTATTTGGTTTTTGCGGAGAGGATAATAGTCGATCCCTTCGTGGAGGAAGAGATATGTCAGGTTCGGATGACCTTCGAAATAGACGCCGAAGAATTCATGTATCTCCCGTTCATACCAGCGTGCCATCGTATAGATATGGGAAATTGTCGGCGCAACAGGCCTGTCGGACTCAACCTTCAACGTTACCCTGGAACGGCATAATTCCTTGTGATGATTAAAAAAATAGACGAGCTCGAGGTAATCTACATAATCGACACAGCATAAGTCTGCAAGATAAAACCCTTTGCCTTCAAAAAGCTCGACAACACTGACGATGTTCCCTTTCTGTGCCTCAATGGACAGATGATAACCTCTCTCTGCATAGGAGATTTCTGTAATATTGATATCAGCAATCTTTATCCTTAAAGCTTCTTTAACCTTTTCTACCATTTTGCCTCAGGAGTAGGGAACCTTCTCTTACCCGTAATCTTCTCTTCAAGCTTCATAAGCCCCTCAAGCAGCCCCTCCGGCCTCGGAGGACATCCGGGTATATACACATCAACAGGCACCAGGAGGTCAACACCTTCTATCAGATTATATTGTCCTTCAAACACAAAAGGGCCGCCCGATATGGCGCAATTACCCATTGCAATTACCCATTTGGGGGAAGGCATCTGTTCATAGAGGGTCACAAGCGTAGGCGCCATCTTTTTTGTTACCGTGCCTGATACAATCATGAGATCGGATTGTCTCGGTGATGCCCGGAAAATCCCTGCACCGAAGCGGTCTATATCAAAACGCGCCATGGCCGTGGCCATCATCTCGATGGCGCAGCAGGCAAGCCCGAAGGTTATAGGCCATAGAGAATTGGCCCTTGCGAGATTGAGAAACTTTTCGGTAATGGCAAACTTTATTATTGGATCCTTCGTTTCCAGGTAAAAACCCCTTTCCCCCATGCATAAATAATTGCAAATGCAAGTATAAGGATAAAAATCAGTAAAGAATAAAACTCATATACCCTGCCGCCTTTTGTATAGCTTAACGCTACAGGGAACAGATAGAGTATGTCTACATCAAAGGCTATAAATATGAGTGCATAGACGTAATAAACAACGCTGTAACGTATCCATGCGCCGCCAAAGGGTTCTATCCCGCACTCATACGTAGCAAGCGTCTTTTTTCCTCTTGTCCGTGGAGAGATCAGATAGGCAATGACAACAGGGGCTATGGTAAATAAAACTGCAACTGTTAAAAAAATGAGTACGTAATAAAATTCTGTCAGAGTATTCATAACGGCTAATAATATTTAACTATCGACAAACAATTGTCAATATAAAAACGCATAGTTTGTATTATTTTTCACGAACAACGCTGATATATGTGTAATTACTTGCTTTTTTTGTATTATTTTTCACGAATAACGCTGATATACGGGTATTCCTTGAGCCTTTTCAGAAATGTCTCCCATTTCTCATAAGGTACGTTTATGCTGTACAACCCCCTCGGCAATCTATATTTTTTTAAATGCAGGTTATTATCCCTGAAGGTCTTAAATGGCACATCCATGCACTTTGAAAGAATAGACACATGTATCTCTTTGTCCGTCTCGATAAGAATTTCATAAATCTGGACAGGTTTATATAGATCTTTCTCATCTATTTTTATTCCGTATCTCTCCCTGTTCAGGATAATCTCTTTTAATGCCATAATTCTGAATATGTACCTCTCGGTTTCCTGCGGTAGAAACAACTCAAAAAAATCCCTGGTGTTCTGATTCTCAATGGCCTCTCTTAGCCTGCCTGCACCTGCATTGTACGCAGCCATAGCAATAAGCCAATCTCCAAATTCCCCGTATAACTTTTTCAGGTGGGTCAATGCAGACCTCGTTGCCTTTTTCATGTTATATCGCTCATCTATATTGTCACTTACATATAATCCTTCCCGCTTTCCTGTCTCTTTTATAAACTGCCACATACCTGCTGCATTTGCCTTTGATACAGACCTTGGATTGAGGTAGCTCTCTGTAACTGCAAGATAAACAAGGTCAGATGGCAGAGACATCTTCTGAATCTCTTCATTAATCATGTTCAAATATTTTAAATACCGTTTCACTACAATCGTTAATAAACCCTTATTCTCGAGTAACTGAAAAAATTCCCTCTCGAACCTTTCCCTCACATCTTCCCTGTATATGGGTATCTTTTTATCGCATAACGTAAGATACTCAGGTAAGGCATCAAGGTTAAAAATATCAACCTCTCTTTGTAATTTCATAACTTCCTTCTCGAGATCCCCTATCCTTTTCTCGGGTGCAATGCTCTTCTTCTGGGCAACCTGCGCACCTCCGTAAGAGCAGAAGGTGAAAAATAACATTAGAGTAAAGATAAGCAATGAGCAGCTGGTGACGAGCAATGGGTGTATTACCCGTTGCCTGGCATTGATTGCTTTGTACTTTCCACTATTCACTATTCACCAATCACTATTTTATTGTGCTTCCCTCACCATTTTGTTAAGTATTGTCGCCCTGTTCCCCATACGTTCCAGAAGACCTTTAATGTCAACCTGTAAAGAACCCAAGCTCTCGTACCTTCTCTTATATATATTCTCAAGCTCTCTTCTCCAGTGTTCAATAATCTCAACCTCTCTTTTATTCATCTCAATCTCAAACTTGTTTTTGAGTTCTCTCACAAGCTTTTCATCAATCTCCATATGACTTCTCCTTTTCTTTCATAATACGTCTGTATACCAATATGAATATGGTCACTGAAACAAGTATGATTGGTATTATAAGCTCTTCATATTTTTTTATGTCATGTACAAAGACATATACAACATTGGCAAACAGATAACCAATGAATGAGACAATAATACTCCATAGGATGGAATTCAACACACTGAACAGGATAAACTTGCTTTTTTTCATATCTGTGCAACCTAAAAGCAATAGAACTACTGCCCTTATGCCGACCAAAAACCTTAAAATAAATATTATAAAATTGCCGTATTTCTGGATTATTTTATTTGCTAAAGGGACCTTGCTGCTGAGAAACTCGTATTTTCCAATCTGCTTTCTACCAAAAGTCCTTCCAAGAAAGAAGAACGTACAATCACCAGCAAAGGTTCCCATAAAAGCCCACAGTACTACTCTATTTATATTTATATAGCCGAGCTTAGAAAAGATCCCCCCTAGCAGAACAGTTGTCTCTCCCTCCAAAAAGGTACCGATAAAAATTCCAATATAACCGTATTTTGCTATATATGCTTCCATATTTATATAGCCTTTAGCTGTCTGCAATCAGGTTTAAGCTTTTTTGTAATCACCTTTTTTTTGCAAAACCTCCATTAAGCGTCTCAAAACATCATTCTTACAGATAGCTGGTAGCCTACCGCTTTGTTGTTACATTCTATATATGTTTCTATAAATTGGTCAACAAGCATTTATAATTTTCTGTGCTATCCTGCCATAATGTCAGGTCTTCGCGCATTCTTATCCCTTCTTTCCCCTATTTTCATAAGAAGAATGCCAATCTCATAAAGAAGGTACATTGGCACTGCGAGAAGCATCATGTTATAAACATCCGGTGTGGGTGTTATCACTGCAGATGCTATTGCGATAAAAAGAATAGCAAACCTTCTCGTCTTTGTAAGGGTCTTTGATTTTAATATTCCCATTCTACCAAGAATCAGAAGAATAACGGGAACCTCAAAGGTAATGCCGAAGGCAAACATCATGGCTGTGCAGAATATGACAAACCTCTCAAGAGATATCATTGCTTTAATGGTACTGCTCTCATAGCTAACGAGAAATTTTATACCTGATGGTAGCACAATTAAATAGCAGAAGATACTACCGACATAAAAGAGCAGTATAGAAAAGAAGGCAAATATATATCCCTGCACTGGTTTTAAACCAAGGACATTACTAAATTCATGCAAGGCTAAATAAATTATAACAGGCAGTGCAAAGAAAATACCTGCGTAGATAGCTATTTCAACTGATGAAAAAAGAGGCTCTGGAAGGCTCAGATAATAGACCTTAATACCAACCACCCTCAGGAGCAGTTGTATAAGTTCCTTCGAATAGATAAAGCTGATTATGCTTGATATTGCAACAAATATAAGGGCTTTATAAGTAAACCTTTTTAGCCCTGTTAAGAAATAGAAGATTTTTTCTCTTTCCATGGGAGCTCAATCTGAGAAGTACCGAGTGACACTATATACTTAAGGGCACTGTCAACCGGCATATCTAAAAATATCAACTCCTCTTCAGGTATTAAAATCAAATAACCCGATGTGGGGTTTGGCGTTGTAGGTATAAAAACAGAGCATATGTCCTTTCCTTCTCCAGTCTTTGTGCGTTTTGTGATGAAGCCTATGGCGTATCTACCTTTTAGGGGAAATTCGGCAAGTACAACCTCTTTAAACGACCTTTTCTTCTCTGATGAGAAGGCATCAGTCATATCTTTCACAGAGCTATATATACCTTTAACAAATGGTATTTTCTTTAACAGTGTCTCGCCATAAGAAAGTAATGTTTTCCCGATATAATTGGATGCTATGATGCCCGTAATATAAGCAATTATAATAAACAAGAAAAAACCTGTCCCGGGGATGTAGATTTCTTTGCCTATAATTTTTAAGGTAACGTTCTTTATAATAGGGGAGATTATTGCGTCCAACGATGAAACAATAAGATAGATTATATAAATAGTGACCAGAAGCGGTATAAGGAGCAAAAGACCTGTTATAAACTTTTTTTTCAAATGCTTTGCTATACCCATAATTGTTTAATAGTACAATCGAATATTGATAAAGTCAAAAGGGAAATCATTTTTTATTCTTGACCACATGCGGTACAGCTTGTTTCCCTTTCTCTTAAAAAATCGAGTTTACTTTTGACCCTTTGTTCTATAATCTTAATGCAAAGGATACAAATTATGAACCGGACTAAATGCTTTATCATGGGGGAATATCCCCATGCCTGATAAGTTTAACATCGAAATAATATCCGGCTTTTCGGAGCAGGGAGCGATTGATAGATTGAAGAAAGAAGGGTATAACGAGCTCCCCTCCACAAAAAGGCGCAGTATTTTTACTATTATATTAGAGGTTATGCATGAACCCATGTTTCTCCTTCTCATAGCTGGTGGTGTCATTTATCTTATATTGGGTGGTGTGCGCGATGCAATGATGCTACTCTTTTTTGTATTTGTTGTCATCGGTATCACATTCTATCAGGAGCGAAAAACAGAGCGTGCCCTTGAAGCACTGAGGGATTTATCCAGCCCGCGTGCGCTCGTCATCAGGGATGGCAAGCAAAAACGCATTGCAGGCAGGGAAGTAGTACGCGGTGACACTATAATCCTCAAAGAGGGTGACCGTGTACCAGCAGATGCTGTGCTCCTTCAATGCATAAATTTTTCAGTAGATGAGTCGCTGCTGACAGGTGAATCTGCCCCTGTGAGAAAAACCGATTGTGAAGGCAATCTTGAAATGGGGCACCCTGGAGGTGATGATCTACCCTTCGTATATTCTGGAACCCTTGTGGTGCACGGGTATGGTGTTGCAGAAGTTAAGACTACTGGCATCAAAACAGAGATAGGGAAAATTGGCAAGGTGCTACAAACTGTTGGGCCCGAGAAGACCTCTCTACAGATAGAAACAGGGAGGCTTGTCCGTAACCTTGCCTTTTTTGGCTTATCGCTGTGTACATTTGTAGTAATCATATACTGGTTAACAAGGGGCAGCTGGCTTAACGGATTTCTTGCAGGTATAACCCTTGCTATGGCGATTGTACCGGAAGAGTTCCCGATGGTGTTCACAATCTTTCTCGCCTTAGGCGCATGGCGTATATCTCAAAAACAGGTGCTCACAAGACGTGTGCCTGCAATTGAGGCGTTGGGTTCGGCAACAGCGTTGTGTGTGGATAAAACTGGCACCCTTACTATGAACAGGATGTCCGTGGCAAAAATTTTTTCTGACGGAAAATTATACGACATAGACAACATTAAAAAAGAACCGCTGCCCGAGATCTTCCATGAACTTGTCGAGTTCGGTATTCTGGCAAGTCAAAAGGATCCCTTTGATCCAATGGAGAGGGCCTTAAAGGAATTAGGCGAACATACCCTCTCTAATACCGAACACCTCCACTATAACTGGGAGCTTGTGCGGGAATACCCTTTATCACAAAACCTGCTTGCCCTTTCACATGTTTGGAAATCACCTGATGGACAGGACTATGTCATAGCTGCCAAGGGTGCTCCGGAATCAGTCATCGACCTCTGTCATCTTGGTGAGAATGAGAAACGGTCATTATTCACACAGGTTGGCGATATGGCAAATTATGGATTGAGGGTAATTGGCGTTGCAAAGGCGTCATTCAAACAGATCGCCCTGCCAGGGAAGCAGCATGATTTTACTTTTGAATTCTTAGGGCTTATCGGACTGGCTGATCCAATTCGTCCTGCTGTCACAAATGCTATCCAAGAATGTTACAACGCTGGCATAAAGGTCATAATGATAACAGGGGACTATCCCGACACTGCGAGACAGATAGCAAAGCAAATAGGTTTTAAGGATACAGGCGATGTAATCACCGGGCCAGAGCTCTATAGCATGGATGACCCAACCCTCCAAAGTCGTATCAGGACTGCAACAATTTTTGCCCGTGCAGTCCCGGAGCAGAAGCTCAGGCTTGTCAATGCCCTTAAAGCGAACGGTGAAATTGTAGCAATGACAGGTGATGGTGTAAATGACGCACCTGCCTTAAAATCAGCGCATATCGGCATTGCCATGGGGGGACGCGGCACAGATGTAGCAAGGGAGGCATCAGCGCTTGTACTACTTGATGATGATTTCTCGTCCATAGTGCAGGCTGTTAAGGCAGGACGCAGAATCTTTGACAACCTGAAAAAGGCAATTGCCTATATCTTTGCTATTCATGTACCGATAGCAGGCTTGTCTCTAATCCCTGTTCTATTGGGCTGGCCACTTGTCCTCTTACCTGTCCACATTGTGTTTCTCGAATTGATTATTGACCCTGCCTGTTCAATTATTTTTGAAGCAGAACCTGATGAGGCAGGCATAATGAACCACCCACCACGAAACCCAAAAGAATCACTATTTGGCATTAAGACTTTAGCCTTATGCATCCTCCAGGGGATAGTTGTACTTTTAATTGTACTTGCCGTTTTTTATATCGCTATATACCGTGGGCAGGGGGAATTAGATGCCAGGGCATTAACATTTTGCACCCTGATAATTGCAAACCTCGGGTTAATATTAACGAATCGCTCATGGTCACGTACAATAATTTCTACGCTACAAGCGCCGAATAAGGCATTATGGTGGGTTGTGGGTGGCACACTTCTCTTTCTCGGGATGGTTCTCTACTTTCCATTCCTCCGTGACTTATTCCGTTTTTCCAAACTACACCCCGTTGACCTAACAATCTGTCTGAGTGCCGGTGTATTGAGTATAATGTGGTTCGAGGGACTTAAGATGTTAAATAGAAGGTTCAAGGGTTCGAGGTTTGTAATGCCATAGAATCTTAGAAATCTTAAATCTTGATATCTTTATAATCCCTGAGAGTTATTTGAAGAGGGCTTTAGAGAAATCTTTTGCATTGAAAGGTACGAGGTCGTCGAGCTTTTCACCAACCCCTATAAATCTTATCGGAATCTTCAATATATGGGCGATAGGCAGGATAAAACCACCCTTTGCTGTTCCATCGAGTTTTGTGACCACGATACCCGTTATATTAAGTGCTTCATCGAATTTTTTTGCCTGGGCAATTACATTCTGTCCGTTCGTTGCATCAAGAATAAGCATGGTTTCGTGGGGAGCTCCATCTATTTCTTTGCCAACAACCCTCTTTATCTTCTTCATTTCTTCCATCAGGTTTACCTTTGTGTGTAGCCTGCCTGCTGTATCAAGTATCAGTATGTCTATATCCCTTGCCTTTGCAGCCTTTGTTGCATCATAGGCTACTGCAGCAGGGTCTGAACCTTCCTTTTGTTTTATCACATCAATATTCAACCTTTTTGCCCATACTTCAAGCTGTTCAACCGCTGCTGCCCTGAATGTATCGCAGGCACCAAGCATGACCTTCTTTCCTGAATCACGATACATGCTGGCTATTTTAGCTATAGTGGTTGTTTTGCCCACACCGTTTACGCCAAGTGCGAGTATTACAAAGGGCCGATTGCTATCTATTACCATAGCTTCTTCTACGGGTAGCAGAAGCTTCTCTGTTTCTTCTATCATAGCCAAGCCAATATCATCAGAAGTTTTTATCTGACCTCTTTTCCATTTTTCTTTTAAGGAATTTATGAGAAGTTCGGTAGTTTCAAGCCCTGCGTCAGAGAGAATTACAGCCTCTTCAATCTCATCAAACGCGCCTTCATCTATGGTCTTTCCTTTCACAGCCCATTCTATTTTCGTGAGTAACTGATCCCTTGTTTTTGCTAAGCCGTTCTTTATTTTATCGAATAAGCCCATTTTTATCCCGTGATTTATACTATAATATTTAGGTATTTAATGGGTACCAGGATTTTTGTCGTAGAAGCCCGTGTGAGTAGTTGCAAATTGCTCAATCTCGTCTTCATACCACGATATCTGCTCATCCATCAATTTTTCAAGCCTGATTAGGTCTATTTCCTTCTTTTTATACATCTTTTTAACATCTATGATTGTTGTGAGGGGATAAAGGTGCCCATACAACTCAATATAATCCTCTAATGCAGGGAGCCCTTCTTTTCTATCCATCTTTAGTAAAATGAGTGCCTTATATCCAATAATCCGCATATAGTTAAAGGTGTTCTTATCAATTTTTTCAGCTTCTTTTATATAGCTTTCGGCGCTGTTAAGGTCGTCCATTTTATAACAAACAATAGCAAGGTATGTAAGGGAAATGGGGTCTCGCTGGTTTTTTGACGCTTCCTCAAAGTATTTCTTTGCCTCTTCATACTCTTTTTGCTTAAAGAGTGCTTTTCCAACAAACATGTTCTGTGAATAAATGAGATAGGGCGTTGAGCACGAAGCAAAAAAGAAAAGAAAAGTGGTTATTACGACTCCGTTGTATATGGTTTTCCGCATACTTTGCAAACCCCCTGTTCATTGATGATACCAATGCATGCCCCGTCGCTGCATAGTATCCTGTCAAAAAAATCGTTTGTTTCCTCTTGTTCCTCCTCAAACTCCTCTCCGCATGCATAACAATAAGGACCGAGCCTTATTACAGTCCCGCCACAGTTTTTACATACAACAGTTTCGATTTCACCTGCACATTTTTCACATATCATGGCTCACCTTACTTTTTCGCTTTAATTATTTTTATAACCTTACCATCCTCGAATTCAATATAAATAGTATCTTTATTATTTGGCATGATCTTCCATGAAGGCCTATAGGTCCATACAATATGGTTGTCAGGTGTTTTGCTTACTATGTCCGGTTCTCCAAGCTTCTTTTTCACTTCTTCTTCATTCATGGATATCACAGTATTTTCCAAAGCAGGGCTGCCTGCCTTTTTGGTACTCTTTAGATAAGTACAGGAATAGAGAACAAGCATACAGAGCAGAATAGAGCATGTTTTTAAAAAGATTGGAGTTTTTGCAGTTTTCCACAATTTTTGTGGAAAAGCTGTGAAAAAGTCGTAGGGAGGCACTACTAACTTATTGATATTGTTTATTATTTTATTGTTACGCTTAATACCCGTGCAATTAAAAAAACCAATGTTATCAAGTATTATTTGAAAAACTGAATATGTTAATATCTTCTTTCTCATGCAAATTAAGTTAGCACGAATTATCAAAATTATCAACGGGTTATATTCCTACATTTTTTGCTGCCTTCTTTAGCCGTTCCATCATGGCTTTACCAAGACCCACTTCTGGTATCTTCTCAGCATAAATAATATCAACGTCTTCACGGTCTAATTCTATAAGGTATGAAAAGAAGTTTGCGGCTGCCTCTCTCATATCACCCCTCTGAGATAGATATTTTACGTACTTTGATATAGGGATTTTTTCAGGTTTTTTAAGCGTGAGAAGGGAGGAGTTAGCTATTTTTACTTCACCAGGGGAACTCACTATCCTTAATTGTTTATGAGGGGCATAGTGATATGGCAACTCACTTGGCACCTCGCATTGGCCATCCTTTTTTTCTTCATGTATAACTTCTGCTATTTCAGAAAGCTCCTCTATACTCACAGCCCCATGTCTTCGGATATAAATCTTGTTTTCTTTAATTGATATTATTGTAGATTCTATACCAAAAGTGCTACTACCTCCATCCAGTATTAATGACAGTTTATTTTCGAACATTTTTGCAACATGTGTCGCCTTTGTAGGGCTCATGTATCCAAAAGGATTGGCGCTTGGCGCGGCTATAGGGTTTCTTAAGGCTCTTATCAGGTTTAGTGCTACTGGGTGGGATGGCATCCTCATACCCACAGTTGGAAGACCGGCAGTTACAATATCAGGTATAACATCCTTTTTGTTTAGAATTATCGTCAGTGGACCTGGCCAGAATTTGTCAATTAGCTTTGTGGTCTCTGGAGGAATGTTTTTCGCAAACTTAAATATCCAATCTTTCTCGCCAATATGGACTATAAGTGGATCAAACCTCGGTCTCTTTTTAATTTCAAATATCTTTGCAACTCCATAAGGGTTTAGTGTATCTGCCCCAAGGCCGTAAACAGTCTCTGTAGGAAGGGCAACGATATCTCCTCTCCTCAACAATTCAACGGCTTTTTCTATCGACGACGGTTCAAAACCGTTCAGGATTTCCATGGAAGAATTTTATTCTTATATAGAAAAGTTATCAAGTGTTAAAGTGTTAAATTAGTGAAAGCAAGAAGCAAATAGTCCTTTACTAACTACGTATTTACTAACCCCGCCAACGGCGGGGCTATTCACTGCTTCTCATGTGTCTCTTTATCCTTGTCATCTTTTGGGGTAATGTCTATTTCATCGGGCTCTTTTATAGATTTTTTAAAACTCTTTATACCCTTCCCTATTGCTCCCCCAATTTCGGGGAGTTTACCTGCCCCAAAGATAATCAGTACTATAACCATTATTACTATAAGTTCAGGCATACCAAGACCAAACATATTTCCCCTCCTTTTTAACAATATCATTATTTCAATGGAGTGGTCAAGCAACCACTGCACGTTCTATAACAGTATTTTCAAGTACATCCAATAATTCAAAATGCGATGCACGTAAAACACCTGGTTGCGTTACTGTTCCCCGGTTTTTCTTTTGTGACATTCGTTGCATCCTGCAGGGCCACTGGTCTTTTTATGGCAGTCAATGCAGAGTCCGTGATAGGCTCCTTTTAAACCTAAACCGGCCTTTTTTCCAGAGACTTTGTACTGGTATATCCTTATTGCTTCATGGCAGCTTGCGCAGGAGGGGATTGCCCCACTTTCACTGTAATGGTGACAGGAGGTGCAATCAGCAACAATATCAATGTGCTTCCCGTGTGAGAATTTTACCGCTTTGTATATATTTGAGAGTTTTTTCAGGTCAATGGTCTCGAACTTTTTTGTTTTTTTAGTATGACATTCGCTGCATTTTGCCGGGCCGCTGGTCTTTTTATGACAGTTAATGCAAAGTCCGTGATATGCATCTTTCAACCCAACGATATTTTTTTTCTTTGTGCCTTGGTTGCCGGCGCTGTGACAGCTTGCACAGGTCCGAGTTTCTCCTTGTTTGCTGTGATGATGACAGGCGTTGCAATTCGATTCTATCTCCATGTGTTTATCATGGGTAAATTTCATTGGTTCATATATCTTTGAAAGCGCTCCAAGGTCAATTGTATCAGACCAGACCTCGCCGCTCATCGGGGTAATCAAAAATATGCTCGTGGATATTGCAACCATCAGGATCAGCCGTGGTAACACTTTCTCTCCTTGTTTATAGCATCTCTTGTTCCTCTTCGGTTAAAAAGAAATTTTTTACAAGGCTATCCCAATTCTCCGGGGACAGAGTTCTTGCAATGCCGGATACAGGTGCAGCTCCATCTTGATACATAAGGCCAAAGTTGCTACCCTTTCCCTCTATTAATATATCTATGGATACTTCCATACATGCCTTTGCAGACTTGCCAGTAAGAAGGTTTTTAAAATTTACATCCCTATTGTGAGGCTTCACTATCATTAACCATCCTTCCCCATATGGGTCCTGGTTTATAATCTCCGAATTTTCAAGAACCTTTTTATTTATTTTCACAACCTCTCCCATAATTGGAGACAACATATCAATGTTTTTGGAATCTACTGTTAATCGCCATCCTATCCCACCCTGTTCAATGGATGAGCCAACGGGGGTTATGTCTACGGTATCAATACGCCCAATCATTTTTTGTGCAAAGTCGTCAATCCCGACTTTTATAAGACTACCCTGTGGAATCGCCCAGCTATGACCCTGATGATAATAAAACCCTTCCGGGAAATAGAACCATTGAGCGGATGAAGGTGTGGAAGCCCCTGCCGTCTCAAGGATTTTGCCTGCTGGTTTTTGTAAGAGCCTCCAGAAGAGAATAAGGAGAATAAGAAAAACGATAACCACCAGGTATTCAAGATGCTTTGTGGCAAAAATATCTTCATACCGGAAACCTGTCATATGCTGCCTCTCTTTTTTGAAGCTATCATAATCTTACCTTCCCTTTTCTTGCTCCCTGTCCTGTTCGAGAGCCCACTGAGGAGGTCTTCTGAAAACCGGCATCCTGTTTATAATCCATCTGAAAGCCCATATTTCTGCAAATACAATAGCAAGGGTTATCACAATCTCCATCCATGTTGGAAAATATCTTTCATGTAATGGTATATACCATTTATAGGCAATGAATATGTAGTTGAACCTGTTGATAATTATTCCGAATATAGTCATAATGGCAGCTGTGCGGATAGCGGTGAAGTTTCTATGCCTTGCACCGTGTATAAATATGAAACAGGGGATAAGGACGAGCCCGATTACCTCCACCATATACCAATACCCCATAGGAGTATTAAGAAAAGACCAATGCTTTCCGTGAATAAATACAAGAAATTTCAGGAAAAAATAGCCAAACATTGTCCCGCCGCACGCCTTTGCCAGGCTTATAACAATACTATTGTAAGAGTTGAGATGGTTCTTATCAACCTGGTGGCCAAACACCTGGTGGCTTATTGTGCCTTCAGTTATTACCATCGAAAGTCCTGCAAATATGCTTGAAACGAAAAAAAGCATAGGAACAAATTCCGTATACCATAAGGGATGTATATTGGGTTTTGCCAGCATAACCAGCCCGCCAAGACCTGCCTGATGGAGGGTCGAAAGGGTAATGCCAAAAATAACCGTCCCGAGGGTAAGCGAAGAGAGGATCTTTCTCATCCTCTGTAATCCAAGCCATTCAGCAATTGCGGGCGAAAATTCAATTAACAATGCAATCATGTAAAGTATAAAGTGCCATGTCACGAGAAAGAGGACAGAATTGACCCCGAATTTATTCCCGATAATCGGATTCAATATATTCCACCAGCGGCCAAGGTCAAAAAAGATTGTTCCTGCATAAAAGACATATGAGAGAAAGCCGTTGAGGATTGTTGCCCTGAGGATAGGATGATATTTTTCTGCCCTGAGGATATAAACGACAAAGGTTAAAACGTATGCCCCACCCGCAAAAGCAACACCTGTCATAACATCAAAGGCAATCCATATACCCCAGGGGAAATCCTGTGAAAGATTTGTGACAGCGCCCAATCCTTTTACAAGGCGATAAAAAATCAGCACCGCGCCAAGAAGGATTATGGGAGCGGAAATCATGTTGAAGGGGGTGAATATCTTCCCCTTCGGTTTCAATTCACCACAGATAAAGGCGCCTGCCCCCTCCATAGGCATTAGTCCTCCTTGCGTATTGCACGGCTTATACCGAGCAGGAAAAGAGGCAAGATAATATCAACAAAAGGAACAGTGTATAAAAAACCCATGGTAAACTCGGGCATCGCTTTCGTTCCAAGGTCTGTGCGAAAGCCTATCTGCTCAAATGGGACCTTGGAAAGATAAATCCAGCATGTCCCTCCCACTTCGTATTGGCCGTATATATGGTGTACATATTCGGAAGGATGTTTATAGATTCTGGTCTGTCCCTCCTCATAGAGATCCCTTTTTGTTCCAAATAATAATGTTTCTTGTGGACATGCCTCAACGCAGGCAGGAATTTTACCTCCCTTTAACCTTTCCCAGCATAAATTACACTTCTCGATTTTGGGAGCAGGGCTTCCGTATTCAAACTTTGGTATATTAAAAGGACATGAGAACATACAAAATCTACAACCTATACAATTTTGATCCAGTGTGACAGGGCCTTCTTCGTTTTTTTTCATTGCATTCACAAGACAAGCGGCGACACAAGCAGGCTGGCTGCAGTGCATGCACTGTGTCTTTACATAAACATCTCCTTTCCCGGTCCTGTATCGGTTAACAACGGTCCATTGTGTTGTCGACTCCCGTCGTCTTTTATCAAATATATTTTTGTCTTCCATGTCCGGAACGGGCAGGTTATTTGCTTCAGCGCAGGCTACTTCGCAGCTTCTGCAACCTATACATCGTGTGGTATCAACAAGGACACCGGTAAATTCCTTGTTGGCAGCCATCAGTTTGCCAGGACCAAAAAGGCTTGTACTACCGAACCCCACAATGCCTGTCCCGATTATTTTCAAAAACTTCCTTCGGTCGATTTTTGACCCTTTAAAGGTGAGTAAATTTTTCATGCCTGCTCTAACCACACCCGCGTTTTTGTCAATAAAGCATATCTATATGCATTATCGTAAATAGCCTGAATTGCCACTGGTTTTGCTTCTATGAGCAATCCATCCCCGTATCGATTAAATTTATTAACGTATATATATAGTCAACATTTATTGAAATAATCAACAAAAGAACTCTGTCGTTACTGTAAAACATCCTTGCAGGTATCGTAAAAGGCAAAATTAGAGGGTTTTTAGCCAGGTCTCTAATCGTTTGCAGCCTTCTTCCAGCATCTCCAGGCTATTTGCATAGGAAAAGCGTATATGGGAACCCGCCTTATAAGAACCGAAGTCATACCCCGGGGTAAGGGCAACCCTTGCCTCTCTTAGCGCCTTCTCCACAAATTCCATGCTGTCAAGCCCCCACCTATCTATACCTGCATAGATATAAAAGGCGCCCTCCGGATCCACAGGTATGCTAAAGCCGAGTCCTTTTAATTGAGGAAGCATAAAGTCCCTTCTCTCCTCGTAGGTCTTTCTCATGTTCTCAAGTTCATCCGCTTCGTCAAAGGCACACATGGCAGCATACTGGGATATAGAAGGAGGGGATATAAAGACATTCTGGGCTATTTTCTGTATGGGCCTCACAAGTGCTGGCGGGACAACCATCCACCCCAGTCTCCACCCTGTCATGGCATAGGCCTTTGAAAATCCATTTACCACTATTACATCCTCTGAAATAGAGAGCGAAGTTCTTAATTTCCCTCTATAAACCAGTCCTGAATATATTTCGTCAACAATAAGCATGCCTCCCTTGGAAGAAATAAATTTATACAGTTCATATATGGTTTCTTCTCTGTAAACAACCCCAGTTGGATTTGATGGATTGGAGATAATAAGCAATTGGGGGGTTACATCTGTGCTTCCTAAACACTCCACCGTAATTTCAAACCTCGTACCTTCTGATACTGGAAGGGAAAGAATTTCAGCGTCAACGAGGGTACCAAAATTCCTGTAGCAGGGGTAGCCGGGGTCGGAAACAGCAAGAATCCTCCCTTTTTCAAGAAGGGTGGCAAATAAAAGTAAGAATGCACCTGATGTTCCGTTTGTTATCAGAACCCTTTCCGGTGAAACCCTTATATGCTCTATCCTTTCATAATATTCAGCGATTTTTTCTCTTAGCTCGGGGAGCCCAAGGCTATGTGTATAGAATGTACGGTTATCCCTTATCGCCCTTATTGCCTCTTCCTTTATGGATGGGGGGGTTGCAAAGTCGGGTTCACCCACTTCCATATGTATAATCTCTTCGCCCCTCGCCTCCATCGCTTTCGCCTTTTCAAGGAGTTCCATCACATAGAAGGGAGCGATCTTCCCTGCTCTCTCTGTTATCTTCATGGCCTTCCCTCTCTTATTTTATCAGATTCGGGTGGCATACCATGCCCTATTTAATCTCAGGTGAGGCATGAGGATTAAAAGGGTTTATCCTCACTGCAAGAGAAAAAAGATACGGATATTCACCCTTCAAATGTTGCATATATGCCAGCCATTCAGTGATAAGTAAAACATATGCCCTTTTTATATCACCCGATAGATGGGCATAATCGGGATCGGTTAACCGTTTTACATCAACCCTGTATGCTAATTCCTCAGCAACATGAAACACTGCCCACAAGAGTTCTGTAAAGGATTCATGTTCAAGGAGGTTTGGGTTCTCTAAAAGGCCCAGTAAAAACATCCTTTCCTGGATAAGGAAGCTCCTTAGCAATTCCAGCCCGTCCTTTTTACTCTCAATTCCATAGTCAAAATCCTTTATCTGTTTCTTGGCATTTAAAAATTGTCTACCTGACCAGTCATCGGCCAGGATAAGGTGTCCTCGTAATTTGTCAAGGTTATGGTCAAAATTAGAAAAGTGCTTCAGTAAGGCTACCCCTACCTCGCTAAAAAAAACACCTATGACCATATTCATTTTCTTGAGCATTATGCGCTTCTCTCTTACCTTTAACAGCTGGTCTATGATAAGCGTAACCAACAAAACCTGAACAGGGATAAAGGCTATGTCTCCTAACAGATAAATGAAAATATGTCGGGCATCTCTAAAAATTGTATAATGGAGGAAATATAAAAGGGCTGACAGCAGGCTTAACGATATACCAAAGATGATTCGCCAGTTAAAACGCTTCAAAGGCATGCTGGAAATGTAGCAGAATTTTCCACAGTATGTCAATGCCCTATCAACTGCATGCTACTATTATAGATTGTCAGCTGTTCAAGCAGTGAAAACCGTTGACTTTGTTGAAGGATATGTTCATAATGAAAGGGTGCAATGCATATAAAAGCTTACGGAGGGATTAAAAATGACAAAAAACGAGGTTGTTAAGCTTGCCCACGATAAAGATGTAAGGTTTATTAAGCTGTGGTTTACAGACGTACTCGGCTTTGCAAAGAGTTTCAGTATTACCATAGATGAACTTGAAGGTGCCCTTACAGAAGGGATGGGCTTTGATGGCTCTTCCATCCAGGGATTTGCACGAATAGATGAGAGCGATATGATTGCAAAACCAGACCCATCAACCTTCGTAATACTGCCCTATAGGCCAAAAGACAGTGCTGTAGTTGCAAGAATTTTCTGCGATATCTATGAGCCGGATGGTAACCCCTACAAAGGTGATCCCAGGTATGTTTTGAAGAGGAACTTAAAGATAGCAAAAGATATGGGGTTTACCTTCAACATCGGGCCTGAGCTTGAATACTTCTACTTTAAATCAGATCAGGATACAGAGATACTCGATAAGGGCGGATATTTCGACCTAACCACGCTCGATGAAGCCACGGATTTGAGGAGGGATACGATACTCACGCTTGAAGAGATGGGCATAAAGGTAGAATACAGCCATCACGAAGTGGCGCCCTCCCAGCATGAGATAGACCTGAGATATACAGAAGCACTGAGGATGGCGGACAATACAATAACCTACAGGATTGTAGTCAAAGAGGTTGCTCGAAAATATGGCGTGTACGCCACGTTTATGCCAAAACCGATATTCGGGGTAAATGGAAGTGGCATGCATGTCCATCAATCACTTTTTAAGGGCAATAAAAATGCCTTCTTTGACGCTAAAGATAAGCATTACCTATCCAATATTGGAAAATGGTATATTGCCGGGTTATTAAGACATGCAAAGGAAATCACGCTCATCACAAGTCAGTGGGTAAATTCTTATAAAAGGCTTGTTCCGGGATACGAAGCGCCAGTCTATATTTCGTGGGCAAAGCAGAACAGGTCAACACTCGTAAGGGTCCCCCTTTATAAGCCTGGTAAAGAGAAGGCAACAAGGGCTGAATATAGAAGCCCTGACCCTGCATGTAACCCATACCTCGCTTTTGCATGCATGTTGCGGGCAGGGCTTGAGGGGATCAGGAACAAATATCTCTTGCCTGATCCCATAGAAGAAGATGTGTATGAGATGTCAGATCAGAGAAGGAAGGAACTCAAGATAGAATCTCTACCGGGAAGTCTCTACGAAGCCATTGAGCAGGCAGAAAAGAGCAAACTAATAAAGGATACCCTCGGTGACCACGTTTTTGAAAAACTGATAGAGAACAAAAAGATAGAGTGGGACAGGTTCAGGACACACGTTTCAAAATATGAGACAGATACATATCTGCCGATACTGTAAAGACAGGGTTCAAGCGATCCAGGGGTCAAGGATCCAAGTGAAAATTGCTCGAACCCTTGAACCCATGACCCCTTGAACCCTTAAAGATGTTATCCACAGGTAAAAAATATGATAGCAAGAAATCTAAATGACCCTGAAGTGTTAAAGACTACATACATCGCCCACGGTGGTGGCGTTGCACGGATGGTACTTACCAGTGAATTCATGCAGGCCATAGAATTCCTCGCCTATGCGATGCTTCCCTCCGGAAATGTTTTAGAGGAGCACATAGACCCGGTGGAAGAGATATATCTAATCATCAAGGGAGGCGGGCTGATGAAGGTGGGGGACGAAGAAAAAGAAGTAAAAGAAGGAGATGCCATATGGATTCCTGTTGGCGAGCCTCATCGCCTTGAGAACACAACAGAAGACATGACAATCGTTTTAGTTATTGCTGCATACCCTCATTAATTAATAGTATAAGGACAAGATACTCATGCGGTTTATTGCAGACCTCCATATCCATTCGAAATATTCAAGGGCAACGAGCAAGGACATGGCGCCGGAGGCATTATGGAGATGGGCACAGCTAAAAGGGATTACAGTGGTCGGCACAGGGGACTTTACCCATCCCGCATGGCTCATGGAGCTTACGGAAAAGCTTGAGCCTGCTGGTAATGGGTTATTCAGATTGAAAAAGGAATTTCAATCTAAGGACATCCCTGATTCAGTAAGGGCTGATGTCTTTTTCATGCTCTCCTCTGAGATAAGCTGTATTTACAAGAAAAATGGAAGGACACGGAAGATACATTCCATTGTTTATGTGCCTGACCTTATTGATTGTGCAAAGATAAACATCGCCCTGTCAAGGATAGGGAATCTTGCATCCGATGGAAGGCCCATACTCGGGCTCGATGCAAAGGTGCTTCTGAAAATTGTCATGGATACATGCCATCAGGCTATGTTTGTCCCTGCCCACGTATGGACCCCTCATTTTTCCGTATTCGGGGCAGAATCAGGATTCGATTCTATTGAGGAATGCTTTGAAGAACTCACCCCGCATATCCATGCCATTGAGACAGGGCTTTCTTCAGATCCACCGATGAACTGGAGGTGGTCTGCCCTTGACAGGATAACCCTGATTTCAAACTCCGATGCCCATTCTCCCGCCAAGATGGGCAGGGAGGCAAATATCTTTGATACAGAGATTTCTTATAGTACAATCGCGGATGCCATTACAACGAAAAAGAACTTTCTCGGAACAATAGAATTTTTCCCTGAAGAAGGAAAATACCACTATGACGGGCACAGGGTATGTGGCGTCAACCTCTCTCCGAAGGAGACAATAAGGCATAACTACCTCTGCCCTCAATGCGGGAGAAGGGTTACCGTAGGGGTCATGCACAGGGTTGACAAGCTTGCAGATAGGGTTGATGGTTTCAAGTTAGAGGGCGCCCTGCCCTTTTACTCCGTAATCCCCTTAACCGAAATCCTTGCAGAAACCCTTGAGGTCGGGGTTGCCAGCAAGGCAGTGGATCAAGAATATCAAAAGCTCATACAAAGGATCGGAAGCGAATTCAAAATCCTTCTGGATTCGTCCCTTCCCGATATTGAAAGGGTAGCATCCCCCATTATCAGAGAGGCAATCGCCCGCGTACGCCAAGGGAATGTCCATATCACCCCGGGTTTTGACGGCGAATTTGGAAAGATAAAAATCTTTGAAGGAGCGGAGCGAAAGCAAATCAAAGGCCAGGCAACACTCTTTTAGCTGCTTTTAGCTGCTGGATGCTAAATACCTGATACTTGATCTTCAATTTCAGTTCGTCCCTGAATTGTTTGCAATTTCATACATAACCCATAGGAAAGGGCTGAATAAGTTAAAATACAGCAACTTGAAGGGTACCGGAGGCTATCAACGCCCCTGCTGTTTTGTTTGACAAAAGGTAACCTTAAGGATAGGATTAGAGAAATTATGGCGTGCAGTAGAATCATTGTTGGAAGCAGGAAGAAAGGGGAGAGAATGAAGACGATATGCGTGATTGGGGCCTTGGACACGAAAGGTCCAGAGTACGGGTTTGTGCGCGAACAGATACTCGCGAGGGGGCACAAGGTGCTCACAGTTAATACGGGAATCATGGGGTCAACAGACCTCTTCCCTGTGGACATAGAGGCCGACCAGGTGGCCGAGGCCGGCGGCGGGAGTCTTCAGCGCCTTCGCGAGAAGAAGGACCGCGGCGAAGCAATGAAAGTCATGTGTGCGGGTGCCCGCGCACTTGTCAAGTCGCTGAGCGATGACGGAAGAATCGATGGCATCATCGGCATGGGGGGCACGGGAGGAACAACTGTTGTCACTTCTGCCATGCGTGCCCTGCCGGTTGGCATGCCCAAGGTTTGCGTGTCAACCGCAGCGTCCGGCGACGTAGCGGGCTACGTTGGAACAAAAGATATCACCATGATCCCTTCTATCGTCGATGTGGCGGGCATCAACCGTATCTCGAGAATCGTCTTCGCGCGGGCAGCAGGCGCGATATGCGGAATGGTGGACGCTGAGATCCCAGAATCCAAGGAAGACAAGCCGATCATCACAGCGTCGATGTTTGGGAACACGACTGAGTGTGTGCGCGCGTGCATGGAGAAGCTCGGCGCCAAGGGGTACGAGATTCTCGTTTTCCATGCGACCGGAATGGGTGGCAAAACGATGGAGGGCCTCGTGAAAGAAGGATTGGTGGATGCGGTCCTCGACATCACGACAACGGAATGGGCCGACACCGTTTGCGGCGGAGTGTTCGACGCCGGCCCCGAACGGTTGGACGCAGCTGGGCAGATGGGAATACCCCATCTCATCGTACCAGGATGTGTGGACATGGCCAACTTCCGCGGGATGGAGACCGTGCCCGAGAAGTACAAGAATGCGAAACGCACCTTCTACGAGTGGAACCCATCTGTTACGCTGATGCGCACGAATAAGGAAGAGAACGAGAAAATGGGGAAAGTATTCGCTGAAAAGGCAAACGCTGCCAAGGGCCCGGTTGCGTTTCTCATTCCTCTCAAGGGAGTCTCCATTCTCGACGGCGACAATCAGCCCTTCTGCGACCGCGAGGCCGACAAGGCGATGTTTGATGCCATCAAGGCCAACGTAAAGAAAGGTGTTCCAGTCGTGGAGATGGACAACAACATAAACGATCCCGAGTTCTCGGCCAAGGCGGTCGAGATGATGTTGTATCTGATCGAACAGACAGATCAAAAACAAAAACAAAAAAGAAAATAAAGGGTCAGGTCTCCAAAATTTACAACTTTCTTTGACATGATATAGGAAAATCTTATTTAATACCCTTTTAATTCGTCTATCTTGTTTCTTTCGTCTCTCTGGTCTATCTGGTCATGACAGAATAGACAAGAAAGACTAGATAGACAGGATTTTAGAGTAAAGAGAAGAAGGCCGGAAGAACTTGTATATTACCTATGCACTCCATATTTGACTACCATATATATCATATGAGAATCTGTATAAGAAAGTGTCAGGGATGTAGCAGACCGAGAAGAACATGGGACGCAACCCGCCGCAAAGCAAGGGTCGCTGCATCCTATTTCTGTAAGCCCGAACAGTTGCCAGGGACGTATAGCGATCCCGCATCACGCAAGTACGGGACAAAGGAGTATCTGACATGAATAAAAAAGAGCATGGTGTATTTATTGGTATCGATGTCGCAAAAAGAACTCTCGATGTAGCAATGTGTCCTAATGACCTATCCAGGAGATTCCCCAATACTGAAGAGGGATGGATATTGCTCCATGATTTCATCCAGCCATTGAAACCCATCCTCGTAGTTCTGGAAGCCACAGGAGGTTATGAGATGGGGATTGTCCGTGTCCTCGCTGATGCATCATTCTCCGTTGTAGTAGTTAATCCGAGGCAGGTAAGGGATTTTGCAAAGGCTGCTGGAAAACTTGCCAAAACAGACTGGATTGATGCACAGATCATTGCACGGTTTGCAGAGGCATTACAACCGGAAGTAAGACCGCTTATGACGAAAGAAGCTGAGAAGTTCCATGCTCTCATGGCGCGAAGGAAACAACTCATTGAGATGATTACTGCAGAGAGGAACCGCCTTTCCTCTGCACCAGAATGGGCAAAAGAAGATATCCAATCCCACATTGCCTGGCTGAAAGAATCCTTAAAGAAGGTGGACAAGGGTCTTGAGGATCTCATAAAGAAAAGTCCTCTATGGAAGGAGAAATACACAGTTGTTACTAGTATGCCGGGAGTAGGCCCTGTGATGGCCTCAACCCTTCTTTCAGGGCTCCCGGAACTGGGAACGCTCAACAGAAAACAGATTGCCTCACTTGTAGGGGTTGCACCATTCAATAGGGATAGCGGTCTCTTCAAGAAGCAACGAACCATATGGGGTGGGCGTACATCGGTGCGATCAATTCTATATATGAGTACCCTTGTGGCAATAAGGTTTAACCCTGTTATAAAAACCTTCTATACACACCTCAGAAAAACAGAAAAACTTCCGAAAGTTGCCATCACTGCCTGTATGAGAAAGCTCCTTGTAATCCTTAATGCTATGGTCAAAAATAACTCCCTTTGGAGGGTCGCCACGCAATCATGTTAAAAAAATACTTGACAGGAAAGACAGTTGCTTTGGTGCTGACCCCTGTTCGCAATGAAACCGTACGTGCTATCTGAGTGCAAAGCACGAGTTCACGAATTGAGTGAATTCCGAGGCCGGGTACCCGGCTTGCGGGTGGGGTAAGAAAGCACACGCCCAGAGGGCACCCGGCGTCGAGGGAAACAGTGTTCCGGCTATGTCCGCTTATTAACTTGACTTTTCCCCCTATCTTACATAATCTTTTCCCATGAAAAACCTGTCCATAGGCATGTTTGATTCGGGTGTCGGTGGGCTCACTGTTTTAAAAGAGGTTAAAAAACTCCTCCCTAAAGAACACATAACCTACCTTGGCGATACGGCAAGGGTCCCTTACGGAAACAGGTCTCCCGGGATAGTGGCACAGTATGCGCTTGAAAGCGCACTCTTTTTGCTCACAAAGGGTATTAAAATACTTGTCATTGCGTGTAATACCTCTTCTGCTTTAGCCTTAAATATACTTAAAAAGAAACTCCCCATCCCTGTACTGGGGGTAATTGACCCGGGCGCAAAAGAAGCCGTAGCACAAACAAAAAAGAAAAAAATAGGGATAATAGGAACAAAAGCCACCATAAAAAGTAAGGCATACGATTTGGCTATCAGAAGGCTTGACACCGAGGTAAAGGTATTATCAAAATCCTGTCCCTTATTCGTACCCATTGTTGAAGAAGGCCTTGAAAATGATGAAATAGCCTACATTATAACAGAAAGATATCTGAAAGATTTTAAACAATCAGACATTGATGTCCTTGTAATGGGATGTACACATTACCCAATTCTGGAGCATGCAATTAAAAAAAGCATGGGTAGGGGTGTAAACACAATAAACACAGGCAGAGAAACTGCAAAGGAAGTAAAAAAGACCCTTGAAAAGAATGGGATCATCAACGACACGGGCAAGGGGGGCTGTGAATATTTTGTCACTGACTCACCTGAAGTATTTGAAGATATAGGTGGTCGTTTTCTTGGGGAACGCATCAAACACGTAAATTTTATCAAGGGGCTCGATTACAAAGACCTTTTGCTTTCTTCATGATTGTTCATGTTGCCTTATCAATACCAGTAACAAAAACATTCTCATATTCTGTCCCTGAAAAATGGGAACCTTTCATCAAACGATTCTTAAGGGTAAGGGTTCCATTTAAAAACAAGACCCTCGTGGGGTTTATTTCGGACATGGATGACGGGGTTGACACAAATCTAAAGGAAATTTATGAGATAGTAGATATATTTCCTCTAATGAATGACAAACTCATCCTTCTTTGCGAATGGGCTTCACATTATTACATAACACCTATAGGCATTGTCCTTAAATATGCGATTCCCGCAAGCCTTCATATAGAAAAATATCTCACAATCAAAGCCCTTGAAGGCCGTGTCCTTGCTTTAGATAATGTTCCCCTGAAAAAGGCGTATACTGCCATTGGCAAAGATACTGTATTTCAACACTATAAAGAAGGCTTAATAGAACTCTGCGATGCCTTCACCAATAAACCCTTTTCACCCCTTGCAGAAAAATCAAAATCTATGGAAAAACCCGAAAGGATACTTTACATCGGGGATATCGAAAGCCGTTTAGAATATTATACAGACCTTATATCCATACACCTAAATAAGGGGGGGAATGTCCTTATGCTTCTCCCCGACTATTACATAACAGGAAGATATTTTTATCGCATGCTCTTCAAGAGATTTCACAATAATGTATTATGGTATGGGGCTACAACAAAGGGTAGGCAAAGGATGGAAACATACTTCAAGGCGAGAAACGAAGGCGGCTTCTTAATTTTAGGCAATATAAGCTGCACATTTCTCCCTGTATTGAATAACTCCCTCATAGTCGTGGACAGGCATGAAGAAGACGAATACAGAAATGAGGAGGGCTTTAAGTTCAACGCTGGCTTGCTTGTAATGAAAAGGGCAGAGATAGAGCATATCCCTGTTGTTTTTGGAAGCGTTGCCCCTTCTATGGAAATTTTCAAATTTGTACAGGATGGAAACATCAATATTATCGAAAAGGCATGGCTAAAAAACAAAAAATACTCCGAAATAATTACAGAGAAAAATATATCATCCTATGGGACCTTGCCTGAAGAGCTTATCAAAATTATCAATACAGCAATTGAGAAAAAAGAAATCGTAGCCATATTCACGCCGAGAAAAGACTATAGCTCTTATATTCAATGCCTCGATTGCAAAAGGCCTTTTTTATGTCCAGTCTGTCAGGGGATAATGAGTTACCAGAAACACAAAAACTTACTTGTATGCCCCGCATGCAGTAAAAATTTAGAATACAAAGAAATGTGTATGAACTGCGGAAGCAACCTTATCCGCTTTTCTCAAATAGGGGCCGAGTACTTTGAAGAAAAGATGAAAAACATCCTTAAAAACATCCATATTGTAAGAATAACCGGGGAAACCATTAAGGAGGATCTGGAAAATTTAAAAAATGTTTCCCATGAGACCCCTGCCATCATAATAGGTACACAAACCCTGTCGAAACTTTATGGTCTTCATGCAAATAAGCTTATCCTCATCGGATGGGAAGAATTACTAAGAATTGCCGGATACAGAGCAGAGGAGAAGATGTTTCAGGTTTTCACAAATCTCCTCGATGCCTTAAGCCCTGAAGAAATTTATATAGTTATGGAGAGGAAAAAAGGTGTTAACACTACCTATTTCCTAAATTTAAAAACATTTTACCTGGAGGAGTTAAAAAAAAGAAGGGCAGCAGAGTTCCCTCCTTATTTGAGGATTTTTTTAATCGAGGTGGAGAAAAAGGGCGAACAGGCAGGCATCAAAATCATAAACAAAATAAAAGAAATAATAGAGAAGGAAGGTCTCACAGGTTATGTAACAGGGCCCCTCATGCAAAAGAAGAAGGGATACAGGTGGAGGATAATCTTGAAAGGAAATAAGGAGCTATTTTATAAATCTCTTCTCCAAATATACAATATTCCAGAAGTTCGTATAGAGGCAGACCCACTATATATATAGTCAAAGAACGCAGCAGGCAGAAATCAGTAAGCAGCAGGCAGAGGAAATAAAAAAGGGGAGATGACTCCCCCCATTTTATTGTTGCCTGTAACCTTATTACTTCTTTGCTGGTGGTGTTGCTGGTGTTGCTGGCTCGGCTTTTGCTGGAGCTTCCTTCTTCTCAACCTTTTTCTCTTTCTTCTCTTTCTTTGCTGGAGCCTTCTTAATGGCCGATGCTACATTCTTGCCATCTTTCTCAGCATATTTCACCACTACCTTATCGCCAGCCTTGTAATCCTCAGCCTTGAAGCCTTTCACTGCGCCTACGTCAAAGGTCATTTCGCCCTTCTTGTCCTTTGCAACGAGTGCCGTCGCTTCTGCCTTGACTACCTCACCTGCAAACGCTTTCGCTTTTGCCTTCGCTGGTTTCTCAGCCTTTACCGGTTTGTCTACCTTCACTGCAGGTTTTTCTGTAGCTTCTGGTTTCTCAACTGGTTTTGCCTGAGCAAATACTGTTGTAACAAATGCAACACTGATCAATAGTGCGAGTGCTATCATTAAAGCTTTCTTCATATCTTTTCACCTCCTCTCTTTTTTAAATTCGAATTTCGTAAAGAATATAGTTGCATTTACCATGCCAAATATTCGCCATACTGTATACAATTGTAATTTCGTAATAATAATGCAGTGTTAAGGGCGAAAATGATCTTTGTATGGAGAAAGAAGAATATATTTTGTTTAAATAAAGTCTAATTTTTTAGACTGATTTTCGTATTTGAGTAAAATTTTCCTGACTTTATCCTTCTGTCCAGCTTACCTTTGCTTGTCTGTAATCTGTAATCATAGAGTCCCAATTCTTTTAGTCGTGCAATACCTGTATAAAATGTTTGTTTGGTTATGTCTAACTTTTCCATAATGGTTATTGGCTCTATCGCCTCTTGAAAATCTTCTCTGGATGGATCGAGTTTGATAAGATATAGATACAAACGGTATTCAGCTGCAGTGAGCTTTGCGTTAATAAGGTCATCTGCTGTATCATGTAACCTATCATAGGAAGATCCGGTCACAGGGGCCTGTTTTACTTCCTCAGAAATATGCTCCATATCTATCATGTCTTCCTCGCACATCACATAAGACCTCTCAATCACGGATTCGAGTTGTCTTACATTCCCTGGCCATGAATATCTCATAAGCGATTGTAAAACCTCATTTGTAAGACCCTTTTTCTTTCCATGGGATGTATTAAGTCTCTTTAAAAAGTGTTCCACAAGGAGTGGAATATCCGTTACCCTCTCCCTGAGTGGTGGAATAGAAAAGGTTATTACATTCAATCTGTAATATAAGTCCTCACGAAACCTGCCTTTCGATATTTCTTCTTCAAGTCTTTTATTTGTCGCCGCAATTATCCTCACATCGAGCTTCAGGTTCTCCCTTCCACCTATTCTCCTGATTTCTCTTTCCTGAATAGCCCTTAATATTTTCGCCTGTGTGCTCAGTGTCAGGTCACCTATTTCGTCAAGAAAAAGGGTGCTCCCGTTCGCCTGCTCAAAGAGGCCAATATGACGGGATAGTGCACCTGTAAAAGCCCCTTTTTCGTAACCAAAAAGCTCGCTTTCCAGAAGGGTCTCCGGTATCGATGCACAATTAATTGCAAAGAAAGGGTTACTCTTCCAGAGGCTATTAAAATGTATGCTCTTTGCAAAAAGCTCTTTTCCTGTACCACTCTCTCCATATATGAGAACAGTAGAATTTGTAGGGGCTACCTTTCTTACTATCTTGAAGAGTTCCTCCATACTGCCATGAACCCCCACAATATTGTCCAGATGGAACCTATCTAAAAGCTGGTTCTTTAACATAATGTTATCTTTAAGGAGTTTTACCTGATTCATTGCATTATTTATCACGATGAGTAAATGGTCCTTCTCAAGAGGCTTTTCAAGATAATAAAAGGCGCCGAGCTTCGTTGCCTCAATTGCAGAAGGTATAGAACCAAAGGCTGTAATGATAAGAACATGACACGGCCTGTTTAATGTTTTTACCTCTTTAAGGACCTCAGTGCCATCTATATCGGGCAGCCTTAAATCTGTGAGAACCAGATCAAAGTTACTACTCCTTAGAAGTTCAATTGCCTTTTTCCCACAATCCACATCCTCTACATAAAACCCTTCCTTCGCAAGGATAGTCTTGATGATTTCCCTTTGGTTCTTATCATCCTCAACTATAAGAATACTACCCTTATCATACTTCATAATAAGGCACCCTGATCTTCATAACCGTTCCCTTACCCGTTTTACTATCAATTGAGATTGTCCCTCCATGCTCTTCTACAAATCTCTTTGTAATGGCAAGACCCAGACCAATACCGAATTTTTTCGTTGAATAGTATGGCTCAAATATCTTCTCCATCTCTTCACTTTCTATGCCCCCTCCATTATCCGACACAGAGATATAAGAAAACCCGTCCTCCCTACCGCATTCAATTACCACCTCTCCTCTGTCCTCTATGGCCTGAATAGAATTCAAAAGCAGGTTGATAAGACATATCCTCATGCACTCTCTATCACAATACATAAGCTGTCCATCAGCCTTGCATGTTACCTTAATGTCAACCCCGCTCTTTATTTTGTCCTTCAAGATATAAAGCACCTCATTTATCAGTGTCTCTGGTGGTATCCACTCTCTATTCAATGTAATAGGTTTTCCTAAAAAGAGAAAATTATGGATAAGCTCGTTAACCTTATATATCTCCTTTGTCATGTCATCTAAAAGTTTGATAAGGTCATCCCTTTTCTCAATCTTCTCTTCAATGACCCTCTCCTTTATATGCCCAACCGATAAAGACAAAAAATTCAGAGGATTCCTGATCTCATGGGCTATTCCTGACGATAGCTGCCCTATCATTGAAAGCTGTTCTGTCTTCTTCAGCTTTTCTTCCAGCTCCTTTCTCTCACTCAATTTATCAACCATTTCGTTATAACTTCTTATCAGGATACCTATTTCGTCCTTACGATTCCTATCCCTGATTTTTACCAGTTCCCCCTCGGCAATCCTTTTGCTGGCATTGGCAATCTTTTTAATTGGCTCGGTATACTTTTCTGCGATGAGGAGGCTGATGATAATGCCGATACTGAAGGCAAAGAGTGTACTCAAAATCCTTTTAAAGTGGTTCTTCCTCTGGAGTAGTTTATAGTCATCAAGTACCATGTTGATATGGATGTAACCTATATTCTGCCCCTTTATCGACACGGGCATAATTATACTGTAAAGCCTCTGTGCCTCTGTCTTACTCTCCTCTCCAAGTCGTGCCGTGATCATCAGACCTTTCTTTCTTACTATCCTTTTTTCTCCTGTCTTATCCTTAGTTTCTCCCATCTTCTCTTTTGTCCCGATTTTCTTCGGGTTCGAGCTTGCAATGACCTCCGAGCTATCGCTTAAAATTGATATCTCTTTTATTCCTTTTTTGTTTAACATATCAACGTAATTCTTCAGCCTCTCGGTGCTGTCACCCCTGTAAGTCAACTCCTCAACGCTTATCTGGATAGCCTTGGTAATGTCATCAATATTTTCTGTAACCTTCTCTATAATCATCCCTTCAGACCTTGAATAGATTATTGTAAGTGAGCTTATTGAGATGAGAAGGAGAAAAAGAAGGATCAAAAGCAGTTGGGTCCTCAAAGAGAGACTACGAAAGGTGTTTTTTATTGAAGTGTAAATCTCTTTTCTGCGCATTCCACCCTCTTAATTATAATATCTTTTGGGATTAGCTGAAATACTTCTTTCAATGGGGGGCCACTCTTTCTACCCGTGCATAGTATTCGTAGCGTCATAAGGAGTTCTCTTTTTGCAAGGGTTGTTTTTCTTTCCAATGCCTGCAAAATATCTTCTAATATTGCACCACTTTTATCCATAAGCACTTCTCTCAGGTAAGGCAATATGTTCTTCAACTCTGTAATATGCAGGAGGTATGTGAGACCATCTTCCTTTATGTCCGTACTATCAAATATGTCCAGAAGCCCCTTCATCTCATTCAATGTTTTCACATTGTCCTTTAAAACGGCTATCCTGTCCCTGTAATACAAGGGGAGACCCAGTTCGACGAGCATGTTCTCTACAGACATCCTTCCGATAT
>Ga0172365_10000089_pt1 | contig 48398 bp, 42 predicted proteins | sample LakKivSesite48cm_FD_114535 | JGI IMG/M metagenome (GOLD analysis project Ga0172365, IMG submission 114535) | Sediment microbial communities from Lake Kivu, Rwanda - Sediment site 48cm | ecosystem: Environmental > Aquatic > Freshwater > Lake > Sediment | place: Rwanda: Western Province, Lake...
ATCCATCGGCATTGAAGCAAATATAAAAAAGATGAGCAGCCATATCTCATGGGTCAGAAGACCGTTGTATCTCCCATAAACGCCGTGTACGGCTGTCGGTTTATGCAAGGCAAAAAAGGTAGTAAAAATCCACCACAAACCGAGGATAACCCCACCATAAAGAACCAGCTTTGGTACTGATTTAACCTCACCCCTTTTTATGCGGTATATCCAGAATAGAATGAGACAAAGGGTACATACCCTCAATGCCACGAGTTTTGGGAGCGTAAAATTAACCAGAATACCTGTGCTGAATACAAGTGCCACAGAGAAGAAAAGTAGCCCAATAGCAGCATCTTCAATAAGGTTCAGGTCTTTATAAAAAACATAAGAATCACTGTTTTTACCCTTTTTGTTCTCCTTTTTATTTTCCTTTTTTTTACTCTTTTTCATGTTTATAGTCTTAGCATTTATTTTAAGGAATATAGCATTTTAAGTTTTTCACGTCATTTCTTTTCTTACCCGCCTGTATATTGATTTCCATCACAGAGACGTCTAAATCAGCCGACCGCTTTCAGCGTCAGTTGATTTAGACGTTATACGCTATTCCTCCTATTCAACAATATCACTGAGATTTTTAGCTTGAAGTTTAAATAAAATTGGAGGAGAATGGATTATAAAGGGAGGTACGCAAATCAGGTTAAAAGATTAGTTAGGCAAGAGAGGAACTAAGATATATGAAATCTGCCGGAATATGCGAAATGTGTGGCCACCATGTCGGAGTGAGGCAGAAGGCCCATATAATGGCTGAAGGGAAAAAGACAGAGAACAATGTGTTAATGCTCTGCCCGACGTGTCACATTATGTTTGATACCCACGTAAAACCAAAAATATTCAAGGCCATGATGGAGGCAGGCTTTCAGGAAATGCCTGAGTCGTGGAAGAAGTCCATCTACGAGCAGGCCGCAGAGGCATCAGCAACGGTATTGAGGAGAAAGAGGGGTGTCGAACCAGCCGTTGCACCGGATCGGGATGAGACCCCCGGCCAGTGAGTGGGAGCGTTAAGTGGCTGAAAGGAAATCGCTATAGAAAAGTAATGCAGAAATTAACAACAATAAAAAGAAAATGGCTCAAAGAAATAGTGGCAGGGCGAAAAAAGATTGAATATCGAGAGATAAAAGATTATTGGGAAGATCGTCTCTCAGGACTAAAACCGCCTTTCCTACTTCGCCTTATTAACGGTATGTCAAAGACTGCACCTGACCTCACCGTTGAAATCATAAGGGTAGTAAAGAATAAGCGCGAAGGCGTGTTCGAGTTACATATTGGAAAAATTATTGAGGTAAGGCATTGGGATATTAAACATGAGCAACAAAAGCCACCTAACACTTCAATAAACTACCCCTCCCGCAAGCGGCGGGGAATACAACCCTAAGAAATTAAATGGAAAACACATCGGGTTTAGGAAAAACATCTGTCGTTCCTGAGGAAATTAAGGGATGGAATTGGGCGCATTTCTTTGGAATTGGCTTTGGGGTTTATGTAATGGGACATTCATAGCTCTTCTTAGTCTCGTTCCATATCTGGGTTTTATCATGATCATAGTTTTGGGAATCAAAGGGAACGAGTGGGCGTGGCGCAACAAGAAATGGGAGAGCATTGAACACTTTAAATCCGTTCAAAAGAAATGGAGTGTATGGGGAATTCTCATTGGTGGGGTATTTTTGTTAGGCATTTTAGCGGCAATTATCGTGTCGTTAGTTTTCAAAGCTGGGCGATAACAGGCCCATGAGGTTACGTTATGAAAAGATTTATTCAATCGATAATCAGGTTTTTATTCGTAACAGCAGTGCTGATGTTTGGAGGTATTCTTCCATCATTTGCTGCTGACTTACAAATGTTTTCCAATTCGAGATTAATAAATGATCCAGCAAATGATGGGGATAGCTTTCTTGTTGAAGCTAATGGAAAATCTTTTCATGTGAGGCTTTATTTTGTTGACTGTCCTGAAACCTTATTTGCCTCTAAAAGTGATGCGCAGAGGGTCAGGGAACAAACACGTTATTTTGGATTATCTGATGCAGCACGTACTATTCATTTCGGTAACGAAGCAAAAACTTTTGTTGATCATGTCCTTGCTAAACCTTTTACTGTTCATACAGCCCTTGCAAGTGCGTTAGGAAGGTCATCCAAAGGCCGAGTATATGGATTTATCACTACTGCTGACGGAAATGATTTGGCGACTCTGCTCGTTAAAAATGGTCTTGCCCGTACTTACGGTATGGGTAGGGAAACGCCCGATGGTATAGCGCGTAATGAAATGATTGAAAGACTCCGGGATTTTGAGATTTCGGCCATGTTGAAACGTGTCGGCATTTGGTCGGAGAGTGATCCAGATCGGATTGCGGAACTCCGTGCAAAGCAACGTAGTGAAGAGGGGGAATTAAAAGAATTACAAAGCCAAGTAAAAAAAACCCAATCCCCCCAAGGCTTACTTGACCTAAACACCGCCAGCAAAAAAGAACTTCAATCTATCAAAGGGATTGGTCCTGTTCTTGCTGAAAGAATTATAGCCGGCCGCCCCTATAGAACCGTAGATAATTTGCTCAAAGTAAAAGGAATTGGCCCAAAAAAACTTGAAAATATTCGCCCTTATTTCGTAGTGGGCAAGGAATAATGACCGAGAGAACATAGCCAACACTTTTGATGCGCAACGGCGAACCATTGAAGCCCGATCCCGTATCGGGACCATTCAACCTTTAGCCGGGTACCCAGCTGAAGGTTACATCCCGTAAGACAGGCCGCACTGTCTGAGTCCCGCCTTTATGCGGGACGAGTTTGCGACCTGAGTGAAAATGGAACATTAGTGGGTAAAGCGCGCGCAGGGAGCAGGGAGCAAAACAACGTTCCGGCCTTACCTATAAAAAATTGAGTAAATCAATTGACACTTATCGGCTTACCTTATAATGTATAAATAGTGAACAAAAAGACCCTTTACTATTTTATTTCTTCCTTGCTTATTATAGGCCTTGGCGGAATCGTTGCCCAAACAATACTTCTTCGGGAAATGCTTATTCTCTTTTCAGGAAATGAATTTTCCATTGGGGTGATTATCGGTTCCTGGGTTGTTTGGGAGGCCATAGGTGCATTCATTGGTGGAAAATGGAACAGGAAGATAAAAGAAGATACTGGAATGTTTTTATCCTTAATAATCCTCTTCTCAATATCTTTTCCTCTCAGTGTTTATCTAACACGAATTTTCAAAATACTCACTGGAATTCCACCAGAAATGGGGGTAGGCATCATACCGATCCTCTATTCTTCCTTTTTTATCCTCCTGCCCACCGGATTTCTTCATGGTTTCCTTTTTACATTCTCATGCTCTCTCCACAATCAAATAACAGGCGAAGGCTCATCATCTATAGGCAAGGTCTATTTCTACGAAATGTTTGGAACAATTATTGGCGGAATACTGGTAAATTTTTTATTTATCCCCTATTTCAATTCTTTTCAAATAGCCATAGGAGTGGCCCTATTAAGTGCAATTACCTGCCTGTTTTTGATTCCTTCTTTTCATACTACCAGAGGACGACTGGCATTAATATTCACTTTCATAATTTTAGTATCCTCCTTCACCCTACTTGTAGGGAAAGGGGCAGAAAGGATACACCTCCTTTCCATCAAAGAACAGTGGCAGAACAAAAATGTAATTTCCTATGAGAATTCCTTTTATCAGAACATTGTTGTCATTCAAAATGAAAATCAGTATACCTTTTTCTCTGATGGAATCCCCGTAATCACCACACCGGTTCCAGATATTGCCTTTGTTGAGGAATTTGCCCACTTCCCTCTGCTCTCTCAGCAATCACCGGAAACAATTCTGGTGTTGAGTGGAGGGGCAGGTGGCCTGATCAATGAAATTCTTAAATATCGCACTGTAAAAAGGATAGATTATGTCGAAATCGACGCTTTGTTACTAAAAACAATTAAAAAGTTCTCTACACCCATCACACAGAAAGAATTAGTTGACCCCCGTGTTAATCTCCATTATTTAGATGGGAGAATCTTTATAAAAGAAACCCCTGTGAAATATGATGTTGTACTTCTTGGTCTACCTCCCCCTCATACCCTTCAGTCAAACAGGTTTTTTACCGAAGAATTCTTTCACGGCATAAAGAACATCTTGAAAGATAAAGGGATACTTGCCCTAACCTTAACAGGTTCTCTTGCCTACTACAGCAAAGAGTTAAAAAACCTCAACGTCTGTATTCTCCACACACTCGGGAAGGTTTTTGCATACAGGGTTGTTATTCCGGGCGATCTTAATCTTTTCATGGTTTCTGATTCAGAAGAAATTTCCCATATCTCCCCTGCCCTTCTCCATGACAGATTAAATACACACAAAATTAAAACAAACCTCATCAGCCTTACACACCTGAAGTATCGTCTGCATGAGAGATGGCAGAACTGGTTCTTTAATTCTCTCAAAGACATAGAAACACCTCTTAACAGAGATTTCTCCCCCAGGGGACTCTTTTATAATATTGCCTATTACAATCTCCTTTTTTCACCTTCATTGAAGACAATTTTTGATCGTGCAAAAAGCATAAACCTATCATCGATAATTCTCTTCATAATCATCATCTTTGTTTCCTTCCTTTTGCTTCAGAGGAAATACAAAAAAATCAGTATCCCCTTTGCCATTGCAACTACAGGCTTTAGTGCGATGATTTTTGAACTAATCCTCCTTTTCAGTTTTCAGATATTCTATGGTTATGTGTTCTATGAAATTGGGCTTCTTATTACCACCTTTATGGGAGGCATGGCAATTGGAAGTTTGATAATTACCTCTCATTTCAGACATATCCATAAAGAACTCAGACTATTCAAAGTGACAGAGATAGCAATAACCGCATTTTCTTTTTCCCTTTTCCTGCTCTTTTATTACCTCGACTTTATATCTTCTTTTAAATCCATTTATATACACATTCTCTTTCTGTTTCTTCTATTCCTTTCCGGCTTCCTGACAGGAATAGAATTCCCCATTGCAAACAGGATTTATCTGAGGCAGTCAGGGGTCTTAAATCCCAATAACGGAGATTCCATAGGAAAAACTGTTGGCATGTTATACAGTGTTGACCTTTCTGGCGGATGGGTTGGTGGTATCATCGGCGGTCTTATCCTTCTACCGATATTGGGCATATCAGCAGGATGTATCATGCTTGCAATCCTGAAACTCAGTAGCCTTTTGCTATTGATGACCTTTCCTGAAAAGTAGTATAATTCTTTCAGGTTTTCATGATAAGCAGAAGAGATTTCATAAAGATAGCTTGTTTGACCCCTTTAGCCTTAAAACTTGAAGCAAAAGAACTCACTTCAAAGAACAGCCCATCGCTGAAAGAAGCCCTTTACTATCAAAAGCTTGATGAAAAGAAGAAAACTGTATGGTGCCTGTTATGCCCAAGGGCGTGTACGCTTTCAGATGGTGAAACAGGTTTCTGTCGTGCAAGAAAAAATATAAAGGGAAAACTCTACTCACTTGGATATGCTTCTCCATGTGCTACCCATGTCGACCCTATAGAAAAAAAACCATTTTTCAATGTCCTCCCGGAAACTCTCAGCTTTTCAATCGCCAGCGCAGGCTGTAATCTGAGATGCAAGTTCTGCCAGAACTGGCAGATTTCTCAGGTTTCCCCTCTTGAAACAGTCAACAGCTTCAGTCCACCGGAAAAAATTGTTTCCATGGCAAGGACAAATAGATGTAAAAGTATTGCCTATACCTATACAGAACCAACAAACTTCTACGAATATATGCTGGAAACAGCAAAGATTGCCCACAGCAAAGGAATCTTAAATGTTTCTCATTCAAACGGGTATATCAATCAAGAACCATTAAAAGAGCTCTCAAAATATCTGGACGCAGTAAACATTGACCTTAAAGGATTCAACTCAGCCTTTTATAACAAACTATGTGAGGCAGAGCTCGAACCTGTTCTGGAAACTATAAAAATCCTCAAAAAATCCGGGGTATGGGTTGAAATTACAAACCTCGTTATCCCGGGACACAATGACGATACAGGGATGATTACGCATATGTGCGAATGGATAAGAAAAGATGTTGGGGCTGATGTGCCAGTCCATTTTTCACGTTTTTTTCCTATGTATAAAATGACCGGCATTTCACCCACACCTGTAAGCACCCTTGAGAGGGCAAGGGAAATCGCCTTAAAAGCAGGGTTACATTACCCATATATTGGAAATGTAGCAGGTCATCCTGGAGAAAATACCTATTGTCCTGAATGCAGAAAGACGCTGATTAGAAGAGCCGGGTACAACATATTAGAGAATAATTTGAAAAACGGAAAATGCAAATTCTGCGGAGGAAAGATAGGCGGTATATGGATGGTTTAAAGCAATGTTCAATGTTAAATGTTCAATGTTCAATGTATAAACCAGTACGAATCGTTCTATGTCTCATTCTCATGCTTGTTTTATCAAGCCTGAGTCATGCTCAGGAGACACAGTTGAAAATACGTAAACCTGTTTTTGCAGGTTCTTTTTACCCAGCAGACAGAAATACTCTGGACAGGATGATAGATACCTATTTAAAAGAGGCAGAAAGTAAAAGTGAAAAATTACCAGGCCATATTTTCGGTATAATCGCACCACATGCAGGGTATGAGTATTCAGGAAGGGTTGCATCATCTGTCTATTCCCAATTAAAGGGAAAAGAATATAAAACTGTAGTACTTCTTGGCTCAAGCCACTACATACCCTTTATGGGAATCGCCATTTATCCTTCAGGCTTATGGGAAACCCCATTGGGGAAAGTGCAGATCGATCAGGATATTGCCCGCGCACTCACTGAAAAATACAAATCCATCAAACCTTTCTCCCCTGCCTTTGAACGCGAACATTCCCTTGAAGTCCAGCTACCATTTCTGCAAAAAACCCTTAAAAGTTTTAAAATCGTCCCGCTGGTTATGGGAAATTTAGATGAAAATGATTACAAAACACTTGTCAACGCACTTTTAGCATTGTTTAGGCAAAACCCAAAAGGCGTTCTTATCGTTGCATCTTCAGATATGTCCCACTTCCATTCGTATAATAAGGCCTATCAAATGGATAACCTTGCACTAAAAGATATCGAAGAATTGAACATAGAAAAACTGGCTGTTGATTTAAATAAAGGACAGTGTGAACTATGCGGTTCCCAGGGGGTAATTGTACTCATGATGATCGCAAAGAAACTTGGTGCTGAAGTAAAAGTTCTCAACTACGCAAATTCCGGAGATGTCACAATGGATAAAAACAGGGTGGTCGGATATGGAACCGTTGCCTTTTCTTATCCCGATAATGACCATGCACTCAATAAAAAAGAACAAAACATATTACTCACGATTGCCCGTAAGACGTTGGAGGAATATATTTCAAAAGGAGATATTCCCCAGTTTGAGATAAAAGATAAAAAACTATTAAAAAAAAGGGGAGCCTTCGTCACACTCACAAAAAACGGGGAGTTGAGAGGCTGTGTTGGTTATATAACGCCTATCGCACCGCTGTATAAAGCAGTTTCAGATATGACTATAGCCGCTTCAACGAGGGACATGCGTTTCCCTCCCGTATCCGGTGAAGAATTAAAAAATATCCATATCGAGATATCCGTACTCAGTCCATTAAAATTAGTCAATAACGTAAATGAAATTGAAGTGGGAAAACATGGTTTATATATCAGCAGGGGAGATTACTCTGGTCTTCTTTTACCTCAGGTTGCCACTTCTTATATGTGGAACAGGGAAAAATTTTTAAGGCAGACCTGTCTTAAAGCAGGATTATCTCCAAATACATGGGAGGAAAAAGGGACAAATATATATATATTCTCAGCCCAGATATTCTCTGAGTAAAAAATAACCATTTACTTTTGTTTTACCCCTTTCTCACAATATTCTGATAAAATGAAATTACTATAATGGATTTTTTACCCTTTACAAAAAAGGATTTAGAAAGAAGGGGATGGGATTATTTAGATGTTATCCTCGTTACAGGAGATGCATATGTGGACCATCCCTCATACGGAACCGCTATAATAGGAAGGGTACTGGAAAATGCCCATTACAGGGTGGGGATTATCTCTCAGCCTGATCGGACAAGTATCAATGATTTTATTCAATTGGGGAAACCGCACCTGTTTTTTGGAATAACAGCTGGAAATTTAGATTCTATGGTAGCAAACTACACTGCTCATAAAAAGCCGAGAAGGCGGGATGATTATTCACCAGACGGGATGCCCGGATTTCGTCCTGACAGGGCAACTATTGTATATGCAAATCGGGTAAGGGAGGCATTTAATGATGTATGCATCGTGATAGGCGGTATTGAAGCGAGTCTTCGGAGGTTCGCCCATTACGACTGGTGGGATAATGGTGTAAGGAAATCCATCCTTTTAGATTCAAGAGCGGATATACTGGTTTACGGGATGGGGGAAAAACAGATTGTGGAAATTGCAAGAAGGCTGAAACAGGGCATTGATCTCGCCGGAATAAGGGGAACTGCAATTGTCAGAAAAGATATAGTATTCCTGAAGGATTATATAGAAATCCCTTCCTATGACGAGGTAAAAGAAGACAAAGAAAAATTTAACGAGGCTTTCAAATCGATATATCTCAACCAGGACCCTTTTAAAGGAAAGGTATTGGTGCAGAAGCATGATACAAGATCTGTTATTCAGTTTCCTCCTCAAATTCCCCTCACAACACACGAGCTGGATAACATCTATGAACTTCCCTATGCAAGGGGCTGGCACCCCACTTATGACAAAAAAGGTGGTGTTCCTAGCTTTAAAACCGTAAAATTTTCAATCATCTCCCACAGGGGATGTTGCGGAGAATGCAGTTTCTGCTCTTTGTCCATGCACCAAGGCAGGATCGTTCAGTCAAGGAGTAAGGAATCTATTATAAAAGAAGCAAAACTGGTCTCTGAAAAAAAAGACTTTAAAGGAACGATCACAGATGTGGGGGGCCCCACAGCAAATCTCTACATGGCAAAATGTCCTTTATGGGACAAAAAGGGGTTCTGCCAGGACAAACATTGCCTTATTCCAAAGAAATGTGAAATGCTGAAGTTAGGCTACAGAGAAAGCATAGAACTCTATAAAACAATCCTCACAATGCCCAGGGTGAAACACATATTTATTGAGAGTGGGTTCAGATATGACCTGCTTATAGAAAAGGCACACATGGACTATCTGGAACATATATGTAAATACCACATAAGCGGCCAGATGAAGGTTGCCCCTGAACACAGTGTGGACAGTGTCTTACGAATTATGAATAAACCCGATTTTAATGTTTATGAAACATTTGTAAGGAAATTTAAAGAAATAAATAAAAAACTCAATAAAGACCAGTATCTGGTTAACTATTTTATCAGTTCTCATCCAGGCTCAGCATTAGAGCACACATTGGCACTTTCACTCTATCTCATAGGAAGAAAAATCCATCCTGAACAGATACAGGATTTTACGCCTTTGCCACTTACCCTGTCCGGATGCATTTATTATACTGAAAAACATCCCTTTACAGAGGAAAAGATTTATGTAGCAAAGACATTTAGTGAGAGAAAGATGCACCGGGCACTGATCCAGTACCGTAATCCAGGAAATAGAAGACTTATCAGGGATGCACTCAAGCTAATGAAAAGGGAGGATCTGATAAGGAAATTTATGGGTATGTAATTGTTATTCATTAAGGTAATATATGGATAAATCATCATTTTCCGTCGAAATAATTGATATTGCTCTCCCAAACAACTATGGGGTTGCTAGAAGGGATAATTTTGTCATTTTTGTGCCAGATGCGATTATTGGTGACAAGGTTGAGGTCAAGATTTCAAGAGAAGAAAAACGTTTCGCCTATGGAGAGATTGTCAATATTGAAGAGCCATCTTCGTTCAGAACTCACGCAAAATGTCCTCATTTTGGTTTTTGTGGGGGCTGTACATTACAAAGCCTGATATATGAAAAACAGCTTGAGGTTAAAGAAAATCATCTGCTCCAGATACTCAGGAGGATAGGCAGCTTAAATGTAGAAAAGGTTGAAATTACCCCAATAGCGCCATCTCCGGATAGGTACTTTTATAGGAGCAAGCTGGAGCTCGCTTTTGGGAGAAAGGATGGATATACAATCATCGGCTTAAGAGAAAGGGTCTCCCCATTCAAAAAGTTTACGGGTCAGGTAGTGCCTTTAGAAAAATGCCTGATTTTCAGTCCTGTTGTAGAAAAAATAATTCCACTATTTTCAGACATTTCAACGAAATATAATCTCACCCCCTACGACCCATTAACGAGGAAAGGGTTTATGAGACACCTTATTTTAAAAGAGTCAAAAACTACGGGTAAGGTAATGGCACTTCTTGAAACAACAAACGGTAAGCTACCAGACACAGAAGGCCTTTGGCAGAAGTTGGTTGAACAGATTCCAGAAGTTAAAAGCCTTTACAGGGTAATAAATAATAGACACATAGATATTGAAAACTATGAAAAACAGTATCACCTTTTTGGGGAACCATACATAGAAGAGTTAATAAGTGGTTTTACATTTAGAATTTATCCACAATCCTTTTTTCAACCTAACAGCAAGGGAGCTGAAGTGCTTTACAACAAAATAGTTCAACTGTCACAGCTCAAGGGTAATGAGAAAATATTAGGCCTCTACTGTGGAACAGGTCCAATAGAAATGTTTCTTTCTCGTGCTGCAGGAAAGGTAACAGGCATTGATTCAAATCCTACGAATATCATGAATGCCATTGAAAATTGTCAACTAAATGGTATAAAAAACTGTTCTTTCTACAGAGGAAAAGTGGAAAAAGTGCCGAAAGATACATTCATTGATAAACCTGATCTTCTTGTAATAGACCCTCCCAGAGGAGGTATGAGCAATCAGGGACTAAAACTAATTTTGGACCTCTATCCCAAAAAAATTGCATACGTTTCCTGCAACCCATCAACACTGGCAAGGGACATGAAATATTTGCAGGAACACAATTATACTGTTACGAAGATTGCGTCCTTTGACTTTTTCCCTCATACAACTCACTTAGAAGTACTTGTTATATTTGAAAAAACTGATTTACTTTTTACATAATTCTGATAAAATTCAAATATGTTAATAAAATATAAAACGCTGAGGGAAAAATGGGCAGTATAAAATCGATGTTTAACCCAAAAGCAATTGCACTCATAGGAGCAAATGAAGAGCCCGGCTCAGTCGGGAGGGCAACACTGGAAAACCTTCTTGTATCTGGTAGTAAAAATATATTTCCAGTCAACCCAAAGAGGAAAACGGTATTGGGCTTAGAATGCTTCCCGGATATAGCAAGCCTTCCGGAGCATATCGACCTTGCGGTCATAGTAACCCCAGCCAAGACAGTGCCAGATCTCGTTGAGGAATGCGGGAAAGCAGATGCAGAAGGTATCATAATAATCTCTGCGGGCTTTAAAGAGATTGGCGAAGAAGGAAAACAATTAGAACAGAAGATTATAGCGATCAGAAAAAAATATGGCATGAAGATTATAGGCCCCAATTGTATCGGTGTAATCAGACCGAACATCGGGCTGAATGCATCTTTTCTCAAGGCAAGGCCTATTGGCGGCAATATCGCTTTTATCTCGCAAAGCGGCGCCCTGGGTTCGGCAATTTTTGACTGGGCAATCAATGCACACATAGGCTTCAGTATGTTTGCTTCACTCGGCTCTATGATAGATGTGGATTTCGGGGATCTTATCGATTTTCTCGGCTATGATTACTACACCAGAAGCATTATCCTTTACATGGAGGGTGTGGGTAATGCAAAGAAGTTCATGAGTGCAGCAAGGGGATTTGCACGGAATAAACCCATTATAATTGTAAAACCGGGGAGATTTACGGAAAGCGCAAAGGCCGCCCGCTCTCACACTGGTGCCATGGCAGGGGACGACCAGGTGTACGAAGCTGCATTTAAAAGGGTTGGCGTGATACGGGTAAAGGAGTTCGCAGACCTCTTCAATTCGGCGGAGGTCCTCGATTCAAAAAATCTGCCAAAAGGTCGGAGGCTTGCGATCATTACAAACGCTGGCGGCTTTGGGGTCATGGCAACAGATGCCTTAATCGATCTCGGCGGAGAGCTTGCAAAAATTTCCGACAAAAGTATAGCCGAACTCGATCGATCCCTTCCGTCATTCTGGAGCAAAGGTAATCCGATCGATATCCTGGGAGATGCAGACGAAAAACGATATGCCAATGCAATTAAAGCTTGCATTGATGACCCCGAAGTAGATGGAATACTCGCAATCTACTCACCGCAGGCAGTCGCTAAATCTGATAAAGTTGCAGAAACTGTCGTTGAGATTGCAAAGGGCTCATGGAAGCCTATTGTTACCGCCTGGGTAGGCGGGGAAAACGTTCAAAAAGGAAGGGAGGTTTTTTACCGTAACAATATACCGATATATGAAACCCCTGAAGATGCGGTAAAAACATACCTCAATATGTACAAATATTACAGAAATCTTGAACTCCTGTACGAAACTCCTGCCGAACTTCCACTAAAAGAGGCACCACCGAAGTACCATTTGAAAGCCCTTATAAGGAGGGTCGTGAAAGAAGGGAGAACAGTTCTTTCTGAAGAAGAATCAAAAGATTTTTTAAGCGATTACGGTATTCCTATCATCCTGCCCTACTTGGTTCATAGTATTGATGGTGCGATAAGCATAGCAAATAGAATAAAATATCCTGTGGTTTTAAAGATTGCATCCCCTGACATCTCACATAAAAGTGATGTGGGTGGCGTAAAAGCCGGCATAAGAACTGAAGACGAATTGAGGGAAGAATATTCACAGTTGCTTGTAAAGGTTAAGGAAAAAGCCCCACAAGCAGTAATATCCGGGGTTACTGTCCAGAAGATGATTGATAAAATAGATTACGAAGTTATTTTAGGAGCAAAAAAAGATAAAGATTTTGGCTCAGTCATCCTTTTTGGAATGGGAGGAATAGGTACAGAGGTATTCAAAGATATTTCTATTGGTCTTCCCCCTTTGAACCAGACACTTGCACGGAGATTAATGGAGGAAACAGAAGTATACAAGATGCTCCAGGGATATAGAGGGAAAAAACCTGCTGATATGAAAGAGCTTGAACACATCCTTGTAAATTTCTCAAATCTAATTGTCGATTTTCCAGAAATTGCCGAAATGGATATAAATCCTATTGCTATATCAGATGGTAAACCATATGCCCTTGACGCAAGAATCATAATAGATAAAGAAAGTATGGATTATACTGTCCATTACCCACATCTTGTTATTACACCCTACCCGACAAGATATACAACAACATGGAAATTGCTTGATGGTACTGAAGTGATACTCAGACCGATAAGACCAGAAGATGAACCATTAGAGCATGAATTGCTTTCTAATCTATCGGAAGAGACGCTGAGAACAAGATTCTTTTCCATTATAAAAGATATCACGCATGAAATGCTTATCAGATTCTGCAATATAGATTACGACAGGGAAATGGCAATTGTGGCAGAGCTGAAAGAAGGGAATAAAAAAAGGATTATCGGCATAGGCAGGTTGATCATCGAGCCTGATCTCAGAAGCGGGGAATACGCTGTCCTCGTTCATGATGCCTATCAAGGGAAAGGTCTGGGGTATAAACTTGTTGACGTAATAATAGGCATTGCTCAGGATAAGGAGCTGGAAGAGATCCATGGCACGGTACTTACAGAAAATGAAAAAATGTTGAGGGTTGCAAGAAAATTAGGATTTACGACAAAAATACAGCCTGATGGAATAACCGAGGTAAAACTGGTATTGAAGTAACACACTAATTTTTAATATCTTAAAACCAGGGGAATACATGAATAGAAAACAGGCACGGATAAGAATAGAAGAACTCAGGAAGGATATTGAATACAATAACTACAGGTATTACGTGCTTGATGACCCTCTAGTTTCAGATGCTGAATACGATAGGCTTATGAGAGAATTAATCAAGCTTGAGTCAGAATATCCAGAATTTTTGAATCCCAATTCACCTACACAGAGGGTTGGTACAAAACCATTAGAAGAATTCTCAACAGTTAGTCACACAATACCGATGCTGAGCCTCGCAAACGCTATGTCTGTCGAGGAATTAAAGGATTTTGACAAGCGTGTAAAAAAACTGCTGAACATTTCTGATGTGGACTATGTAATGGAGGCAAAGATAGATGGACTGGCAGTTGAATTGATATATGTAAATGGTGAATTTACCCTCGGCTCCACAAGAGGAGATGGATACACGGGTGAGGATATAACACAAAATTTAAAAACGATAAAAGCAATTCCTATGAGACTTCTACATTCCGTATATGCTCCGACTCCAGAGCGTCTGGAGGTAAGAGGGGAAGTATACATAGGGAAAAAAGAATTTGAAGAATTAAATAAAAAACGAGAACTCTCCGGTGAACCACTTTTTGCTAACCCGAGAAATGCTGGTAGTGGCTCAGTTCGCCAGCTTGATCCAAGGATAACAACTGAGCGGAAATTAAATATTTTCTGTTATGCTGCTGGTCAGATTATAGGAGTAAAAATTGAAACCCATTTTCAACTCCTTGAATACCTCAAAAAATGGGGTTTCAGGATAAACCCCTATGTCAGACTATGCAAAAACGTTGAAGAACTCATCAAACATTATAATTATATAAATGGTATCAGAGTTAAAATTCCCTATGAAATTGACGGTACTGTAATAAAGGTGAACAGACTTGACTATCAGGATAAACTGGGAACTGTTTCAAGGTCTCCACGATGGGCCATCGCCTACAAATTTGAAGCACATGAAGAAACAACAGTAGTTGAAGATATAATCGTGGGAGTCGGCAGGACAGGGGCACTCACGCCAGTAGCTGTCCTGAAGCCTGTTTCAATCGGCGGGGTTGAGGTCTCAAGGGCAACCCTCCATAATGAAGATGAGATAAAGAGAAAAGACATCATGGTTGGAGATACTGTGGTTGTCACAAGGGCAGGCGACGTTATTCCTGAAGTAATAAAGGTCATAAAAGAAAATAGGACAGGTTGTGAAAAACGTTTTGTGATGCCTGAGAAATGCCCAATATGTGGAGAAAGGGTTGTGAGACCACCAGATGAGGCAATAAGGAGATGCATAAATATCAACTGCCCTGCACAGATAAAGGGAAGTATTGAGCATTTCGCATCAAAGAGGGCTATGGATATAGACGGTCTGGGAGAAAAGCTGGTAGAAAAACTGGTGGACAAAAATATCATTAAAGATGTCTCAGACCTTTATTACATAGAGAAAAAAACCTTGTTAAAACTCGAAAGGATGGCTGATAAATCCGCACAGAATATAATAGATGCTATTAATGATTCAAAAAAAAGACCCTTTGCGCGTTTCATATACGCATTAGGTATTCGACATGTGGGTGAGCACATATCCACGCTCCTCGCTGACCGATATAAAGAAATAGATAAACTCATGTCTGTGAGGGAAGATGAACTTCTCGCAATCCCTGAAATAGGACCAGAAGTATCAAGCAGTATTACATCCTTCTTCCAGGACGAAAAAAATAAAGAAACAATTGAAAGGATTAAAGCAAAAGTAGAAATAGAATATAAGATCGGGGTGAAAAAGAGACTGGAAGGCTTGACCTTCGTCTTTACTGGAACACTTAAGGGCATGGAGAGAGATGAGGCAAGGAACAATGTAGAACAGCTTGGTGGCAAAACCTCATCATCAATAAGCAAAAAGGTGGATTACGTTGTGGTTGGAGATGAAGCAGGCTCAAAACTTGAAAAGGCTAAAAGTCTGGGGCTGAAGGTCTTAAACGAAGAAGAGTTCTTGAAGTTAATACAAAACGCTTGACTCGCAAAGGTTGTAAATAGTAAAAAGTAAGTCGTGATCCCAAACTATTCACAATCAATGGTTTTATCATGAATTGTATTATTGGTGGTACATCACTCTTGAATTCCTCCACTTTTGCTGAATGGGATGAAAAAAAAATAGAAACACCTTACGGAAGCATCTTTTTAAAAACCAATAGAAATAATGTTTTTCTTCAAAGACACGGTGATAATATAACTTCATCTTCACACCCATATTCTAACCCTGCCTTCCTCGACAACGTTTTTTTTCAGAGACGCGGGAGTAGTACACCTCTTCCACCTCATAGAATAAATCACAGGGCAAATATTTGGGCCCTGAAAAGTCTAAATGTCCAAAAAATAGTGTCTATAAATTCAGTGGGGAGTCTAAAAATTGCACTCAAACCGGGCATGTTTGTGATCCCCGAAGATTTTATATCCATATGGCAGATACCCACATTCTTCGACAATGAAATGAGATTCATGGTACCTGAGATGAATAGCACCCTAAGAGGATACATATACACCCTGTGCAAGCAGTTAAAAATAGGGGTAAAATCAGGCGGTGTCTACATCCAGACTATGGGGCCAAGACTTGAAACAAAAGCCGAGATTAGAGTGCTAAAGAAATTTGGGGATGTCGTTGGAATGACAATGGCATCCGAGGCCACACTATGCATGGAGTACAATATTCCCTATGTAACCCTGTGCTCTATAGATAACTATTGTAATGGCATCTTAGAAGTACCCCTCACATTAAAAGAAATAAAAGAAAATGTACTAAAAAACATGGGTGTCATTGAAACGATAGTCCAAACAATACTGATCAAGGACTTCTCGTGAACATACTTATAAAAGATGTACTGTTAGACAGGAAAATAAGGGACATTTTTATCAAAGATGGCAGGATTGAAGAAATCTCAGAAAACTGCAAACGAGAGGCAGATAGAACCATTAATGGTAAGGATAAGGTTGCCCTGCCCTCTTTCATTAATGGTCATACCCATGCAGCCATGACCCTTTTCAGGGGCTATGCTGATGATATGCCATTGAAAGACTGGCTGGAAGGGAAGATATGGCCTCTCGAAGCGAAGCTGACAGAAGATGATGTATACTGGGGTTCAAAGCTCGCATGCCTTGAAATGATAAAGAACGGCATAACGGCTTTCAACGATATGTACTGGCACTGGGAAGCAACGGCAAAGGCAGTAACAGACATGGGCATAAGGGGTTTCATCAGTGCAGTCTTCATCGATATGTTCGATAGAAAAAAGGGTCAGGAGCAGATCGAGCACAATATCAGGCTCTTCGAACTATCTGAAAAATACAAACCTTACGTAACATTTACCTTTGGACCTCACGCCATTTATACGGTTTCCAGAGAAAGCCTTGAGTGGATGAGAAATTTCTCGGAGAAGAAAAAAATTTTAATCCACATGCACCTTTCCGAAACTCAAGAAGAAACACAGTTTGCCAGAGAACGATACGGGCTTTCTCCCACTGAATTCCTCGAATCAATAGGTGTCTTGTCTGATAAATTTATCGGTTGCCATGGCTGCATGCTCGATGAGAAGGACTGTGCTATACTTAGAAAACATAACGCCAAGTTGGTCCACATCCCTGTCTCTAATCTTAAATTAGCAGTGGGAAGAGTCTTCCCCCATTTTCTCATGGAAGGGATACCTTTCTGTTTTGGAACGGACGGGTGTGCCTCGAATAACCATCTTGATATTATTGAAACAATGAAGTTTGCCTCTCTCCTTGCAAAATTCTTTACCAACATCCCCACGATGATGCCAGCTAAAGTAACCTTTGATATTGCAACAAAGGTGGCGGCAGAGATATTCTTCCTGGGGGATTGGGAAATAAAGGTTGGAAACAGCCCTGATATAATTCTTGTTGACACCATGAGACCGGAACTTGTCCCAAATTTTGATATTTATTCTGATATAGTCTATGCATCAAATGGTTATATAGTGGATACAGTAATATGTATGGGAAAGGTCTTAATGGAAAATAGATATGTACAAGGCGAAGAAGAAATATTAAAAAACACCAAAATGGTTGCAAAAGCATTAGTAGAAAGATGATATTTATCTGCGATGTTATGCTTGGCAAGCTCGCAAAATACTTAAGAATTCTTGGGCTAAATACCATATATATCAGAAACAACACAATGTTAGAAGACTACAAAGAACAGGGTGACCTTTTATGTCTCCTCACTAAAAGAAAAAGGATAACAGGTTACAAAAAATGTATATTCATAAAATCAGGCACTGCAAAGAGACAGCTTGAAGAAATAAGATACCTAATCAGCCCGTTCATTAATTCTGAAAAGGTGTTGACAAGGTGCATTATGTGTAATGTTGAATTGATTAAAACCGAAAAGGCTGATATTGAGCAATGTATTCCTGAATTCGTATTTCACCATTATGAAGCATTTAAAGTATGTCCATCCTGTAAAAAGATTTATTGGAAGGGCTCACATGCGGAACATATGTCAGAATTAATAGAGGGGATAATAAATACTCGGCTTTAGGAATTCAGCATTAAAAATTCATCACCCATAATTTGGAATTTGAAATGGGGGGCATATATGAAACAATTCCCGTTTAGAAAAATGATAGAAATCCTAAAAACCAATTTTGAGGATAAAGTACCTGCTGTCACAAAAATTTCCAAAAAAGAAAAAGGTAATCCTTTTCTTGTGCTTATCGGTACTCTTTTAAGCCTCAGAACAAAAGATGAACTTACAGACAAGGTTATGGAAAGGCTTATGCAAAAAGCAAGAACACCGGAAGAAATCCTAAAATTGCCAGTAGAAGAGTTACAAAAGCTCATATATCCTGTTGGATTCTACAGAAATAAATCTATGGTTCTAAAAAATGTTTCTAAAATAATTATAGAAAATTACAATGGAAGGGTTCCTGATACTATAGACGAATTACTGAAAATAAAGGGTATAGGAAGAAAAACAGCAAATCTTGTGGTCACAGAAGGATATAACAAACTGGGAATATGTGTTGATACCCACGTGCACAGGATTTCTAACAGGATTGGTATTGTTATGACAAAAAACCCTCATAAAACGGAAGATGTCCTAAGAAAGGTACTGCCTAAAAAATACTGGATCATCTACAACATGCTCCTCGTAAGCTTTGGAAGAAACATATGCAAGCCAGTGTCCCCCCTCTGTAGCAAATGTCCCATTCCACATCTGTGTAAAAGGATTGGTGTGACAAAGTGCCGATAAATGATAATCATCAGTATCAAGACTTTGTTAAAGATATTGATTGGAGAAAACAACATATAATAACGTAAATTAGTATTACCTTAACCCTGTTTATGCTATAAAATCAGTCATATATTGCTTTTTACCTTTACAATAACATTATTTTCTGATAATTTTGCTAATCGTATGAAGAAGCTTCGAATATTATTAACCATCACCATTGTCATATTTTCTCTCTCGGTGTGGGCCAACGACACAGATAAGATAATAAAAATTGATGTGACAGGAAATGAGAGGATTGATAAGGGGTTCATCACAAATAATATAAAAATAAAGGAAAACGATCCCTTTGACCTTGATAAGATAAGAGAAGATATGAAAAATATTTACAAAACGGGTTTTTTTAGCGATGTCCAGATAGATGTTAAGGAAACCGATAAAGGTAAAATAATAACTTTCGTGGTCATTGAAAGAGCCCCTATAAAGGCCATATATGTATCCGGTAACAAAAAAATAAATACTGGCGATATAAAGGATAAGTTAAAAGTAAAGACCGGTACGGTCCTCAATATTGAAAAAATCAAAGAGAGTATGGATGAGATAAAAAAGCTCTATGCGAGCAAGGGTTATTATGCAGCTAAGGTAGAGTACGGAATTGATTATGAAGAAGCTTACGATGTAGCAGTAAAATTTCACATCGAAGAACCTGAAAAGGCATTTGTTAGAAAGGTGTCATTCACAGGCAACAAGGTATTTAAGAGCGATAAACTTAAGGAATATATGAGGGTTAGAGAAAAAGGAATGTTTTCTTGGTTTACTGGTTCTGGCATTCTCGATGAAGAAGCCCTTGAGGAAGACAGAAAGAGTATTGAAGGCTTCTATTCAGATAACGGGTATGTGAGAGCAAAAGTTGGAATACCTGATATAAAAATCTCAAAAGACGGAAAAACAATCAGTATAGCAATGTCTGTTGATGAAGGTAACATATATAAAATCGGTACTGTAGATTTCACAGGAGATATAATCTTTGAAAAGGAAAACCTTTTAAAGAATCTAAAAGGTAAATCTGAAAACACATTCAGGTCTTCAATATTCCATGAAGATGTTCTGATGTTGACAGACCTTTATCAGGACAAAGGTTATGCCTTTTGCGATATTACCCCCTTTACCTTGATAGACGATGATGCAAGAAGGGTAAATATTACCTTCAATTTCGCAAAAGGGCAGGAAATATATTTTAATAGAATCAATATATTGGGAAACACAAAGACAAGGGACAAGGTTATTAGAAGGGAGTTAAAATTCGCAGAAGGGGATAGGTTCTCTGCTATAAAGCTGAAAGATAGTAAAAAAAGACTAACGAACACAACATTCTTCAAAGAAACTGATATGAAGATTATAAAAACAGACGAACCTGATAAAATCAATCTTGATCTTACGATTGAAGAAAAACCAACCGGCACATTAAGCATTGGGGTGGGATACAGCTCGGAAGAACAGGCTATCATAAGCGGTTCAATATCCCAGGAAAATTTATTAGGTACAGGGAGAAAGCTCTATCTTACAGCTTTTCTTGGCAGTCTTACTCAAGAATTTAGATTTTCATATTTAGAACCATATATCTTTGATATGAATCTTGATGCTGGTTTAAGTATTTTCAACTTCACAAGATATATGGATACTTACGATTATAAGAGTCAAGGAGGTAATGTCTCTTTAATTCGATCTTTGACAGATGATGTGAAGGGTGCTGTAAAATACAGGTACGAAAGTACTGATGTCACAAACATTGCAGATGCAGCAAGTATCTATGTAAAAGAACAAAAAGGAACAAAGATAACCAGCAGTGTTACACTTTCCCTTACAAAAAACACAATAGACGACATCCTGAACCCCAACAAGGGGATAAACTCTGGAATATCTCTTGAAGTAGCAGGCGGCCCCTTTAGCGGTGATAACTATTTTTATAGAACGATTGCTTTCTACGGGAAATATATTCCGGCAGGTTTCTGGGATACTACCTTCTTCTTGAAGGGGACTATGGGGACTATTAGAACATATGGTGGAAAAGAACTACCAATCTACGAAAAATTCTTTGTTGGCGGTATAAGCACTGTAAGAGGCTTTAAGTATGGAGAAGCAGGGCCAAAAGACGAGTGGGACGAGGTTATAGGTGGGGAAAATCAACTCATTCTTAACACAGAATGGATATTCCCTATTTACAAACCTGCAGGAATAAAAGGGGTTGTATTCTTTGATGCTGGTCACGGGTTTGACGATACACAGGGTTTTATGTTAAAAGATATGAGATATGGTGCAGGATTTGGTATACGATGGTTTTCACCATTAGGACCTATCAGGGTTGAACTTGGTTTTAATCTTTCCCCTAAAAAAGGAGAGAGAAAACAAGTGTTCGATTTTACAATTGGTACACAATACTAAACAGGAGGAAACATGAAAAACATCATTTTAATTATTGCAATATTTACAATGCTCTTTTTACCTTTTACCTTAAGAAGTCAGACACAGAATATAGTTTATGTAGACCTTCAAAGGGTTATGCTTGAATCTGAAAAAGGAAAAGAGGCAAAAAAGGCCCTTACAGGTGAAGCTGATAGATTAAAGAAAAACCTGGATGGGAAACAAGAAGAATTACAGAAAATGAAAGATGCAATAGAGAAACAAAGCGCAACTATTACCCCTGATGCAAGGGCAGAAAAAGAAAAACAATACCAGAACAAGCTAAAAGATTATCAAAGATTATACAACGACTATCAGGGAGAGTTACAGCAAAAAGACATGGAATTTACACAAAAAATTATAAAAGATTTGGAAGAAATTGTTAAAAATATGGGTGAAAAAGAAAAATATACGCTAATTCTTGAAAAAAACCAGGCAGGTATCCTCTATGGTGCCTCCACAATTGACATTACAACCAAGGTCATCAATCTGTATAATGAGGCATCAAAAAAACAAACAATCAAAAAATGATTTTACTAAAAACAATAGCGAAAAAAGTACATGGCCATTTAATAGGAAAAGGGGATATACCTATATCAGGCATCTCGAGCATTAAAGAAGCAAAAAAAGGCGACATAACATTTCTTACTCATTCAAGTTTCAGAAAATATATAAAGGATTGCAAAGCATCAGCGATAATCTTTGGTGAAGATATAGATTCCAATGACATTAAAGATAAAAACTTAATTACCGTTAAAAACCCGGCTCTGGCGTATGTGGAAGTAGCCAATATCTTTAATAAGCCAAGGAAAAAAAAGAAAGGGGTGAGCCAGTTAACATTTGTTTCTAAAAATGCAAAAGTAGCAGATGGTGTATTTATTTCTCCCTATGTTTATATAGATAATGGTGCAGTAATAGAGAAAGGTGTGACAATTTATCCCTTCACATATATAGGAGAAAATACATTTATTGGTGAAGAAACCACCATATACCCACACGTAACAATATACGATAGGGTTAAAATTGGAAAAAGGGTAATAATACATGGAGGGGCAGTATTAGGGAGTGATGGATTTGGTTATGTTTGGGATGGGAAAAGACACATAAAGATCCCTCAACTCGGGATAGTAGAGATCGAGGATGATGTGGAAATAGGTGCAAACACGACCATCGACAGAGCATCTCTCGGAAAAACCCTTATAAAAAAAGGCACCAAGATAGACAATCTTGTTATGGTTGCACATAATGTGTCTATCGGAGAAAACTCAGTTATTGTTTCTCAAGTGGGGATTGCAGGGAGCGCAACTATTGGAAACAATGTAATCCTTGCAGGAAAGGTAGGCGTAAGAGACCACGTAGTTATCGGAGATAATGTCAAAGCGGCTGGAGGAACAGGGATTACAAAGGATGTACCGAAGGACTCGCTCATTTCAGGGACACCTCATATGCCCCATAAAGATTGGGCAAAACTCCAAGTCTATTTAAAAAAACTACCAAGATTGTTTGAGAAAATGAAGAAAATTGAAGCCAAACTCCATTTGGAGGTTAAAAATGATTGATATAAACGAGATTTTAAAGCTCCTACCACATAACTACCCTTTTCTGCTTGTAGATAAAATTTTAGAATATGAACCTGCAAAAAGAATCGTTGGTATAAAGAACGTCACTTTCAATGAACCCTTTTTTACAGGACACTTTCCCCAAAAGCCTATAATGCCTGGTGTTCTTATTGTTGAGGCCATGGCTCAGACAGGAGGGATTCTCGCATTTAAATCCTTTCCGGAAATGAAAGGCTCCGTATTCTTCATTGGTATTGATCATGCAAGATTTAGAAAACCTGTAATACCTGGTGACCAGTTAAAGTTTGTGGTTGAGGTTGTGAAACATAAAAAAGAGATCTGGATATTTGAAGGAAAAGCCTTTGTTGATGATGAGATAGTTGCCGAGGCAAAAATTATGGCAATGCTAAAAAAAGAAGAATAAGGGGAGCAACGTTGATACATCCTACCGCTATTGTCCACAAAAATGCAGAGATAGATAGTGGTGTTGATATAGGACCATACTGTATTATTGAGAATAATGTAAAAATAAAAAAAGATACAAAACTCATAGGGCACGTAGTCATCCAAGGGAGAACAGAAATAGGTGAAAATTGTACGATAAGTCCTTTTGCATCGATTGGCGGTCCTCCGCAGGATATTACATATAGAGGTGAGGATACCACCTTAACAATTGGTGATAATAACATAATAAAAGAATATGTAACAATAAACAGGGGCACAAAATCTAGCGGTGGTATAACCAAGGTTGGAAATGGCAATTTTCTTATGGCTTATGTTCATATAGCCCATGATTGTAAAGTTGGCAACGATGTAATAATGGCAAACAGTGCTACTCTTGCAGGACATGTTGAAATTGAAGATTTTGTAATTTTCGGCGGTCTTTGTGCAGTACACCAATTCTGTAAAATTGGCAAATATGCCTTTATAAGCGGCCTTACAGGAGTCCCCAAGGATGTCCCTCCTTTTGTAATTGCTGCGGGTAATAGAGCAAAGCTATATGGTCTGAATGTAGTGGGTCTCGAACGACACAGTTTTTCAAAGGAAGAAATTACAAAATTAAAGAAGGCGTATAGAATTCTTTTCAGGTCATCCCTGCCCCTCACTACCTCCCTAAAGATAATACGGGAAGAATTAGAGGGGAAACATATCAATGAGCTTATTGATTTTATCAAGTCCTCAAAGAGGGGCATATGCCGTTGAAGATGGCCATAGTTGGCGCTGGCCACATGGGAAGAATACACCTCGAGAAATTAAAAACCATAAAGAATGTTCAGATCACAGGGATAGTCGACATTAAAAAACAATTAGCCGAGGGAATATCAGAAAAAAATCATATACCATTCTTTACAGATTACAGGAAAATCCTTCCATTTTTAAATGGAGTTATCATTACAACTCCCACGGAAACACACTACAAGATTGCAAAAATATTTTTAGAAAATGGTACCCATGTTTTTATTGAGAAACCCATTACCTCAAAGCCTGCAGAAGCAAGTAAGCTCATAGAGATTGCAAATAAAAAGGGATTAATATTACAGGTGGGACATCTGGAAAGATTCAACCCCGTATATACCAGGGCTATTTCATTCATTAAAAAACCTTTATTCATAGAGGCTCGCAGGATAAGCATGTTTACTGGAAGGTCCACAGATATTGATGTAGTGCTTGACCTTATGATCCATGACATAGACTTAATCCTGTCCCTCGTAAAAGAAAATATTAGAGAGGTAAGGGCACAAGGTATACCCCTTGTTACAAATAAATTAGACGTAGTAAATGCTCGGATAGAGTTTACCGGTGGTTGTGTTGCTCACCTTACGGCAAGTAGAATATCAACAACAAAAGAAAGAACTTTAACGGTATTTGAAAAAGACAGATACCTTATAATAGATTTGTTAAACGGTAAATTAACAAGCACTAAGAAAAACAATAAGGGGAAGATTGAAACCACAGAATATACAGCAGAAAACATGGATTCTGTAAAACTTGAGCTAATAGAGTTCGTAGATTCAATAAGAGGGGCGAAAAACCCAAGCATTATAGGTGAGGATGGATTAAATGCTCTCGTCCTTGCCAATCAGATTAAACAATACATTGCAGAAAGTAAATCTCTCTAATCAATTTAATAAAAAAATAGTTATTGTAACCGGTGAGCTTTCAGGTGAAATCCACGCTTCTCATCTTATTAAAGCAATGAATGAATCGTTAGATGTAAAATTCAGCGGGATTGGCAGCAAAAAACTTGAAGAAGTAGGATGTGAGGTTATTTACGACTATAAAAATATATCCCTCACGGGGTTAAGTGAAATTATTTCAAAGTTAAAACATATCTGGAATGCCTATAAAACTTTAAAGAAGCATATAATGGAAGTACACCCCTCTTTATTGATATTGGTTGATTTTCCCGGTTTTAACCTGAAGATTGCAAAATTTGCAAAAAAACAGAACATACCGATTATATATTTTATCCCACCCCAAATCTGGGCATGGAGAAAAAAACGTATAAACCAGATAAAAAAATCAGTTGATAAAGTGATATGTATTCTACCATTTGAGAAAAAGCTTTACGATGAATACGGCATTGATGCAACATATATAGGACACCCCTTTTTAAATACAGTTAAGCCCTCACATTCTAAGCCAGATTTTCTAAAAAAAATAGGTATTAAAGAAAACATCCCCATTATAACTATAATGCCGGGAAGTAGAAATAACGAAATAATAAAACATATGCCAATATTTCTAAAAGTTATTAAAAAGCTGGAAAATGATCTCGATGAACTGACAATACTTTTGCCCTTAGCTGAAAATATAGACTACCGCATTATAGAAAAATTCCAAAAAGAACAGAAAAAAATAATCCCCGTGAAAGGACTTTCCTACGATGCCCTTTTCTATTCTGATATCGCCCTTGTTGCATCTGGTAGCGCAACCTTAGAAGCCGCTATCCTTGGTGTACCCACAATAGTGGTCTATAAGGTTTCGCCAATATCATACCTTGTAGGGAAGGCACTTGTAAAAGTAAAATATGTTAGCCTTCCGAATATCATAGCAAAGAAAGAGGTCTTCCCAGAATTTATCCAGCACATAAATCCAGAAATAATTGCAGAAAAAGCAATATATATGTTAAAAAATGGTAGGAAGGATATAAAAAAAGAAATGGATGAGATAAAGGCAAAATTGGGTACATTTAATTCTTACCAGCGAGCAAAAGATACTATTATAGAATTTTTAGAGCACACTTATGGCACTATATCTTAGACTGCTTAAGTTTTTGAAACCTTACTGGACAAAGCTTCTCTTTGCCATGATATTTATGTCCCTTGTGGCTGCTACAAATGGTCTGACTGCCTTTATTGTTAAACCTGTTTTAGACAAAATATTCTTTGAAAAGAATGCATCCATGCTCTATCTAATACCATTCGGGGTAATTCTTCTATATCTTTTTAAAGGGGTTTTCGAATATCTACAGGCATATCTGATGGGATATGTGGGACAAAAAGTAATAACCGACATCAGGAACCTCATTTTTGTCTGTCTGCAAAAACAGCCCCTTTCATTCTTTGATAAAACGCCAACTGGCGTGAGTATTTCAAGGATAATGAACGATGTGACACTCATCCAAGGCACCGTTTCCGAAGCCTTTACCGCAATACTTAAGGATGCATTTACCATAGTAGGGCTTATCTTTGTTGTTTTATACAGAGATTGGAAACTTGCCATAATTGCCTTCATTGTACTGCCATTTGCAACATACCCTATAGTGGCGTTCGGGAAAAAACTCAGAAAGATTAGTACAAAAACACAGAAATCGATAGCAAGGCTTACCAATTTTCTCCATGAAACCATTACAGGCCAGAGGATCGTAAAGGCCTTCTCAATGGAAGAATATGAAAACAGAAGATTCCAGGAAGAAAATGAAACACTCTTTCTCATCAATTTAAAGCGATATAAGGTAAGGGCCTTATCCCACCCTATCATGGAAGTCCTTGGCGGCATCGCCATTGGTATTATAATCTGGTATGGAGGACGAGAGGTTATATCTGGAAGCTCCACACCAGGGAACTTCTTCTCTTTCACGGCAGCATTATTAATGTTATACGAACCAATAAAAAGATTGAATAAAGAAAACCACAATATACAGCAGGGATTGGCTGCAAGCCAGAGAGTATTTGAAATCATTGATAGAGAACCGGAAATACTGGAGAAACAAGACGCAATAGAACTCAAAAATGTCCAGGGAATTATTGAATTTAAAAATGTCTTCTTTAAATATGAAGATAGAATGATTCTAAAAAACATAAATCTGAAAATCAACAAAAACGAGGTTGTGGCTGTGGTAGGAGAAAGCGGAGTAGGTAAAACAACGCTTGTTAATCTCATTCCAAGATTCTATGATGTAACTACCGGGTCTGCGGCTGTTGATGATATTGATATAAGAGATGTAACTTTAAGTTCCCTTAGAAAGAACATCGCCCTTGTAACACAGGATGTAATACTTTTCAATGATTCTATAAAAAACAACATAGCCTACGGTCTGGAACAAAATAAAGAAATGTTGGAAATGGCAGCCAATATGGCTTATGCCCACGACTTTATAATTAGATTATCAAAAGGTTATGACACAATAGTTGGAGAAAAAGGAATACGTCTTTCAGGCGGTCAGAAACAAAGAATTGCCATAGCAAGGGCCCTATATAAAAATGCTCCTGTTCTTATTCTCGACGAAGCAACAAGTTCTCTCGACGTGGCATCAGAGGCAGAGGTCCAAAAAGCCCTTGAAAATTTAATGAAGGGAAGAACCACAATCATTATTGCTCACAGGCTCTCCACTGTTATGAATGCAAATAGGATAGTTGTCCTTGAAGAAGGCACTATAGTACAGGAAGGCACGCACCGAGAACTAATTGATATTGATGGGCCTTATAAAAAACTTTATGAGTTACAGTTCAGAGAGGCACCACAGAAAAGAATTATAAAAATTAGCAAAAGGATTTAAATGCTTAAAGAAATTAAATATTTTCTTATGCTCCACATACTTCCTCCATTAATTTATATCTTTCTAATATTCCTTAAGATTACCTCCAGAACAGAACATATAAACAGAGAATCTATTCTCGATAAGTGGGGAAAGGGAGAAAACTTTATCGTCTGTTTCTGGCATGGAAGGCTCCTGATGATGCCTTTTGCTAACAAAAGAGGGAAAGGCAAGGTTCTTATAAGCAGACATAGGGATGGAGAATTTATCGCTAAGGTTATTAATTTTTTTAAATTAGGTACAATAAGAGGTTCATATAGAAAAGGGAGTGTATCATCTCTAAGGGAGATTTTACTTGATTTAAAACATGGTTTTGATGTTGCTATAACTCCTGATGGACCAAAGGGCCCAAAATATAAAGTTAAAAAGGGTATTATAGAGCTCTCTAAACTGACAGGAAAGGCTATATTGCCAATAACCTATAGCGCAGGTAAAAAAAAACTTTTAATTCCTGGGATAGTTTCATCGTTCCCTACCCTTTTTCAAAAATATCTTTTCTCTGGGGAGATCCGATCTATGTGAGTAAAGATGCGAGTGCTCAAGAGATAGAAGCGAAAAGGGTAAAACTTGAAAATGAACTTATACTTCTGACAGAAAAAGCAGATAAGATGGCATGTGGAAAATAATATACAACATTCTTATTAACATTCTTTTTCCATTCTTTATCCTCTTCTCACTCACAAAAAGAAAGATTAGAAAGACATTTCTTGAGAGACTCTTTTTGAGCACAGAAAAAACAGATCTAAAAGATGCTATATGGATACACGCTGCATCTATTGGTGAAGCAGTTATTGCAGAAAATCTTGTCAGTTACATGAAACAACACACAAACATACATAATTTTTTAATCACCACCAATACCTATTATACAAAGAACCTTCTCCACACAAAGCTTGGAAACGATGTACATGTATATTCACTCCCTTTTGATTTAACCTATTCTATAAAACATTTTATTAATAGCTCTACTTTTAAAACCCTTCTTATTATAGAGACAGAAATATGGCCAAATCTTATCTGGGAGGTCAACAAACTAAAAATCCCTGTCATCATCTTAAACGGTAGGATATCTGATAATACCTTTAAAAACTACAGACGGTTTTCATTCTTTTTAAAGCATGTCCTTTCTGGGGTCGATTTAGTGCTTGCTCAATCTGAAGAACATATGAAAAGGTTTATAAAAATAGGAATGAAACCACAAAGGGTAATCCATTCTGGAAATCTTAAATACTATAGAGATATAGAAGAAACAGTAGATAACAAAAAAGATGACATTATAACCTTCGGCAGTGTAAAAGAAAAAGAGATGGATATAATATTACCGGTAATAAAAATATTGAAAAAAACCTTCCCTGACTTTCTTATTTTTGTGGCGCCGAGGGAATTACATTTAATTACTGAAATTGAAAAAGAATTGTCGGCATACCTAAATGTTATGAGATATTCTACCTTTAAAGAGTCAGCTGACAAGAAAGCTGATTTAGTAATTGTCGATACCATAGGAGACCTTTTGAGTATTTACAAAAAGAGTAAAATTGCCTTTGTTGGGGGGAGTCTTGCCCCTTACGGAGGACAAAATATCCTCGAACCATTGTTCTTCGGGACACCTGTTATCTTCGGACCTTATATTGAAAATTTCAAAGATATAGCTAAATCTGTTATCGAATGCAATGCAGGTTTTATGGTAAAAAGTGGAGACGAGCTCTATGAAAAAATAAAAATTATTTTAGAAGATGAGGTGTTAAGGCAGCAAATGGGAAATGAAGGAAAAAACATTGCAAAAAGTCAGAAAGAGGTTATGAAGAAGACGGTTGAAATCGTTATGGAGGCCATATCAAGAAAGCAGTCAGCTGTCAGACTGTAGTTGTCAGCAGAAACCCCCGCTATATTTGAAAGATTTCAACTAATACTGTGATATTTCGTCGAATGCTATACCCTGACGCTAATAGCTGATAGTTAAAGGAGGTTATATGGAAGAATTTTTAAAGCTTGTAGAACTCGTAGAGACCTTAAGGGGTGATAAGGGATGTTCCTGGGATAAAAAACAGACTGTTGAGTCGTTTAAAACATATTTATTAGAGGAGATCTATGAATTGATAGACGCCATAGAAAAGAATAACTATATGGCATTGAAAGAAGAACTTGGAGATCTGTTGTTTCACATAATATTTATTTCTCAAATCTGTAAAGAGAAAGCATCATTTGACATTAAAGATGTAATCAATTTCACCCATACAAAGATGTACAATCGACACCCCCATGTTTTTATGAATTCATCATCAGATAAACCGATTGAAAAAAAATGGGAAGAGATTAAAAAAAACGAAAAGGAAGAATACTCACCCCTGTCGAATATACCCCACACAATTCCTGCATTATTACGGGCATACATCATTTCAAAAAGAGTTGCAAGGGTCGGATTTGATTGGGTAAAACTGGAAGATATCTATGAAAAGATGTTTGAGGAGATTGAAGAACTGAAAAAAGCGGAAGGTTCAGGCCAGACAGAGGCTATAAGGCAAGAAATAGGGGATCTACTGTTTACAATTGTGAACATATCCAGATTTCACAATATAGACCCTGAAGATGCATTAAGATTCACATCAAATAAATTTGTGAGAAGGTTTAATTATATAGAAAAAAATATAAACCTAGGGGGTTCAACGCTTACTGAAATGGATAAATTATGGGATGAAGTAAAAGGTATTGAAAAAAAGGGGAAATAATCCCCTTTTTTTATTCACTTTTTACAACATTTGCTGCTTGCGGGCCCTTTGGGCCTTTTACAATTTCAAATTCTACCTTTTCTCCTGTCTTTAATGTTTTGAATCCGTTCTGTTTGACGGCAGAAAAATGAACAAAAACATCTTCACCATTTTCTTGTTCGATAAAACCATAACCTTTTGAATCGTTAAACCATTTAACCTTACCTACTGGCATGCTACTAAACTCCTTTCATAAAAATATTAAAGCAATTTTGCTTTGAGGTATCTTATTCATATTTTATATTTCGTGTCAAGTCAAATATTAAAAAAAATTAATGAAAATTATTACGTATTCTGTGCGATTATCAATAATTGTTTGAATACTAAAAAATTCCAACGTATAATCTTTATAGATAGATATAAAGGCAAGGGCAGAGGATTTGATAACCTTCTGCGCTATGTTCTATGCTCTTTGCGTATGCCATGAGGACAAGAAAATGGGTAAGGTATATCTTGTAGGTGCAGGACCAGGCGACTTAAAGCTTATTACCCTGAGAGGTCTTGAACTTATCCAAAAGGCTGATGTCATCATCTATGATAATCTTGCAAATAAGGATTTTTTAGGTTTTGCGAGAAAGGATGCAGAATTGATATATGTTGGGAAACAGGCATATCAACATGAATTACCACAACCCGATATTAATGCCTTACTCGTGAAAAAGGCGAAAGAGAAAGGGATTGTTGTCAGATTGAAAGGCGGCGACCCTTTCATATTTGGAAGAGGAGGAGAAGAGGCTCAACTTTTATCGGATAAAGGTATAGAATTTGAAATTGTTCCTGGTGTAACCTCTGCCATTTCTGTTCCTGCCTATGCTGGTATCCCATTGACCCACAGGGGATATGCTTCCACCGTTGCCTTTATAACAGGGCACGAAGATGAAAAAAAGACAGTGTCAACAATCAGATGGCATGAGCTTGCCATTGGCCCCGATACGCTTGTCTTTATGATGGGTATAAAGAATTTAAAAGACATCAAGGATAGGTTGATTAAAAATGGAAGATCCCCTGACACACCGGCATGCATCATCCAATCAGGTACATTACCTACTCAAAAGGTAATCACAGGAACCCTGGACAAAATTGATGCGTTAGCTAAAAAACAAGGCATAAGGCCTCCCGGCATCATTGTTGTTGGTGATGTAATTCGCCTCAGAGAAAAACTCAAATGGTTCGAGAAAAGACCTCTCTTTGGGAAGAAGATTGTGGTAACAAGGGCCTTGCACCAATCGACAAGATTGGGAAAATTGCTCTCTGAAAAAGGGGCACAGGTAATCTACATACCCACCATAGAGATTACAGCTATTAAACCAAATAGTAAATTATCAAAAGCCATCGATTCAATTCACGCATATTATTGTGTCATTTTTACAAGTATCAACGGTGTCGCAATATTTTTTAATACCCTCTTTCAAAAAGGTAAGGATGTACGCACACTGCATGGCGTAAAAATCCTTCCAATCGGACAGGCAACTGCTTCACTCATAGAATCTTATGGTATTATGCCTGATTTTCTTCCTGAAACATATACCTCCGAAGGGCTTATGGAGGTACTCAAAAAATTAAAAATAAAAGGAAATAGATTCCTCTTCCCGAGGGCTGAAGAAGCAAGGGATGTTATTGTTAAATACATTAAAAACATGGGTGGAATATGCGATGTTGTGCCTGTTTATAAAACCCATTTACCAAAAAATGTTATTCCATTAAAAGAAAAACCCGACATAATAACATTTACAAGCTCATCAACAGTCAAAAATTTTATAACCCTTTTTGGCAAGAAGACACTTCACAAAACCATTGTTGCTTCAATAGGGCCTGTTACCACGGAAGCACTGAAGAAAAACAATATTAATGTCCACATCGAGGCCAGCAGGTATGATGTATCAGGGCTTTTAGATGCAATAGAACAATATGTGAAGGGAGATTGAGATGAAAAAAGAGTATAAATATGAGAAGTTCATCTCTCAATATTACAACATCACAAGCAAACTGGTGGACGAGAATGTCGAAAAAGGACTGGATGATAAAGTTGCAATATACTACAAAGACAAAACTTATACCTATAGGGAAATGCAACAGCTTATAAACAGGGTTGGAAATGCACTTCATATCCTTGGTGTCCATATGGAAGAACGGGTAACGCTTGTCATGTATGACTCCCCCGAAGCCGTGGCAAGTTTCTACGGCGCCATTAAAATAGGTGCGATACCCATACCCATAAACTACATGTATACAATGGATGATTATCGCTATCTCCTTAATAACAGCAGGGCTCGAACACTCATATTACATGAAGACTTTAATGAAGTGGTTCAGGGTTGGAGAGAAAAATTTTTGTATCTTCAAAATACCATAATTGTCGGTCAACCAACAAGGTCATACCATATCTCCTTTTACGACATAGTAAACCGCTGTTCTGATGAACTGAAGGTCTCATATACAACAGTTGAAGATGCCGCCTTCTGGAACTATACCTCGGGCAGCACAGGTGTTCCAAAAGCCGCAGTCCATCTTCAGCATGATGTGTTTACCTGCATCGACAATTATGCAAGGGGTGTCCTGGGTATAACACCGAACGATATTCTTTTCTCCGTTTCGAAGTTCTTCTTTGCATACGGGCTGGGAAACAGCTTTTTCTATTCTTTCGGCAACGGTGCTTCAGTTGTATTACTCCCTGATCGCCCTCTTCCTGAAACCATCTTCGAAACCATCAGCAAATACCGTCCAACCATTTTCTTCGGTGTCCCAACCCTTTACGCCAGCATGTTACAAATAAAAGATGCAGAAAAAAGGTATGATCTTTCATCATTACGAATATGCACATCCGCGGGAGAGGCACTACCCAAAGAGATATTTCAAGAATGGAAACAAAGGTTCGGTATTGAAATACTGGATGGAATAGGGTCAACAGAGCTTCTCCATATTTTCATTTCAAACCGACCTGGGGATGTAAAACCAGGAAGTTCAGGAAAACTTGTTCCCGGATATTCGGCAAGGATCGTGGATGATGAAGGGAAAGACCTTCCGGATGGTGAGGTAGGGACCTTGCTCGTTAAAGGTGAATCTATTGCCGCATTCTACTGGCGTCATCATGAAAAAACAAAAACATCTATGCTTGGAGAATGGTTCAATACAGGGGATAAATATTACAGAGACAAAGAAGGATATTATTATTACTGTGGTAGGGACGATGATATGTTGAAGGTCGGTGGTATCTGGGTATCTCCTATTGAGGTTGAAGATGCATTAATGGCTCACCCTGCAGTTCTTCAAGCCGCTGTTGTTGCAAAACATGATGATAATAATCTTATTAAACCAAAGGCACTTATTGTACTCAAACAAGAGTATGAGCCAAGCGAAGAGCTCGCCAAAGAAATCCAAATGTTTGTCAAAAAGAATATAGCACCTTATAAATTTCCAAGGTGGATAGAATTCATAAAGGAAATGCCCATGACTGCAACAGGGAAGATACAGAGATATAAATTAAGAGACAGGTAGATTGGTTTCGAGTTACGAGTGTCGAGTTCCGAGTTAATTGTAGTAAAAAAAGTAATTACTAATCACTCACCACTTACCACTGACTACTAACTGAATTTAATGCACTTTGAGGCTTCTTAATTTCAGTATGAGAAAAACCTCCTGTCCAACCGTAATATCCATATCTTCAAATATATCCTTCGGCAGTTCAGTAAGCAGGTTATTTTCTCCTACCTTTATGTGGAGCCTCATCAAAGAAGAAAAAGGGACAATATCCGTAACTATCCCCTTAAATCGATTCAAATCAGGTCCCGGTGGTTTAGTCCTGGAGACATAGATATCCTGTGGGAATAGAGCTATTTTCTTTATATCATGACTGCGGCGGGGTAGTACTATTGTCATATCCCCGCAGATAGCCTCTACAAGTCCGTGTCCCAGTACTCTACACTCATCGCAGTTTAGAATATTTGGTGTCCCAAGAAAATCTGAGACTATTTGGCTTTGGGGGTAAAAGAAGATCTCTTCCGGTGTGCCCACCTGTTCAAGTCTTCCCGTATTAAGAATGGCTATTCTGCCAGCCATTTCCTCAGCCTCCAGAAGATTGTGAGTCACGTGTACCGTGGTGATCCCCAGTTCTCCATGGATTCGTTTTAACTCTAATCGCAGATACTTTGCAGTCCTGACATCCAGACTACCCATAGGTTCGTCCAGGAGTAACATTCTTGGTGAAGTAGCCAATGCCCTTCCAAGTGCAACACGCTGTTTTTCTCCTCCGCTTAAAGTGCGGACGCTCCGGTTCAGCAAGTTGGAGATACCCAGCAGGTGTGCCAGCTCATCGACCTTCCTTTCTGCTTCATACCTCTCACCATCCTTTTTCTTAAGTCCGAAAATAATATTTTCCCTTACGTCAAGAAAAGGAAAGAGGGCATAATCCTGAGGCACATATCCTACCCTTCTTTTTTCCGGTGGCAAATATGTAACATCATCTCCATCTATCCATATTCCTCCCCTGCGGATACGATGCAGACCGGCAATACACTCAAGCAGAATCGTTTTACCAGCCCCCGTTGGCCCCAAAATCACAAAGTATTCTCTATCGTTGATATTGAGGTTCACATCCTTTAAAGAAAAGTCCCCAAATCGTACTGTAAGGTTTTTCACAGAGATCATATACGTTCCCGTGTACCGGTCATTTTTCTGAGGATGATCAACGCTATAACAGCAATGGCAATAAGGATAAAAATCACAGCTACAGCCTTTTCCACATTCGCAGTAGCCAGATTCATAAATATGGCAACAGGAAGTGTTTCCGTCTTCATCTTGGTAGCCCCTGTTAGTGTTACCGTAGCCCCGAATTCGCCTATTGCCCTTGCCCATGTCAAAATGCCAGCAGCAATCAAACCGTTTCTCGCAAGTGGTAGGGTTACCCTGAAGAAGACCCGTAATTTACTACATCCTAATGTTCTTCCTACCTGCTCATATCTGGGGTTAATGCTGTCAAAGGTAGATTTCAGCAACCGCACTGCGAGTGCATTTACAACCATAAATTGCGCAAGTATTATGCCAGGTACTTCAAATACAAATCCTATAAACCTTTTCTCTACTAAAGACCCGAGAGGCGTATTAAAAAAAACAAGCAGGGCTGCCCCAAGGGCAATGGGTGAAACTACAATGGGCAGGTCAAGTATCGTATCAATAATATTCTTCCCTAAAAAAGAAGTCTGGGAGATTGCATAGGCAACAGGAATGGCAATCACCATAGAAATTATAGTAGCTGTTGTGGCAGTAATCATGCTTAATTTGACAGCAAAAAGGATTTCGTCGGACAAAAGGGTTGAAAAAAAGGTGTTCACATCGGTATAGGCAACAAGTGAAAGAAGGATACCGCAGAGAAAAAGGGTAAGGAGGGCAAGCACACTCAAAATTGCTAACTTGAATACCTGTTCGCCCATGATTCCTTTAAAAGAACTGAACATATCCACCTCCAACCTCTTAAAGCTATTCTTACCTCTTAATAGGTGGTTTGTAATCCGCGGGAAGCATGTACTCCCCACCTATTTTAGCCTTCGGTGCAAACCTTCTTGCCTCTTCCTCAGTGGTCATATACCCCCATTTGACAAAGATCTTTTGGCCCTTCCTGGAAATTAGAAAGTCTATGAACCTTTTTGCACTATCCTTATCTTTGGTATAAGTCGAAACTGCAGCCGGTATGTAAGCAATGCGAGGTATATCCTGAGAATTCAAAAAAACGGTTTCGATCTTACCTGGATTCCACTTTGAAAAAACATCCCATCCCAGCACAGCGTCCACCTTCTTCATAACCACAAGGGATGCCGTTGCAGAACAACTTGGTGCATGGGTGACAATATTTTTTTGCACCTCTTCTAAAAGTCGACCTTTTTCCAGTATCTCCACTGCATAAAGCCCTATACAAACAGCCTCAGGGTTTCCAATCCCTACACTGACTCCTGGCCTTGTTAGGTCAGAAAGGGCTTTGATATTTTTCGGATTACCAGGTTGAACCCCGATAGCCGGAATAAGATAAGCGATAATCCTTACTGTCTTCGGATCAACCATGCCTTCCCTCTCCGCCTTAAGCATATAATCAGGACTACCAGGGATATACAAGTCCCCTCTTCGGGACATCTTCATCTGGGAAAGCATCGCCCCTGAACCGCTAAAGTTCAGATCAACATGTATACCTGTAATCTTTGTAAAGGTTTCTGCTGCCTCTTCCATGGCAGGTTTACTCGCTGCACCACAAAAGGCAAAAATTCGTTTCTCCGCCGCGTAGAGACATCTCATACCGACAAGCATAAAGGTAATCAGGAATAAATAAAACAAAAGTTTTTTAACCATAATCTTCTCTCCTTTTCAGTTTTTTCAACAATACCATGAAAGACAAGCGTTATATACCATAGGGAATAACCATAGTCAAGGATTTTGTGAGAGAGCAGTGTGAGATTACCTGATATTTGAAGCCAAAAGTTATGAAAAATTAGTTTTTCGATTTTTTCTGTACATCATTACAACCCACTCACCCTTAAGAACAGGTTCATCCTTTTGATTCAAGACAGTAACTTCGGATGTTATAATTCCCCTGTCTGTCTTTTTTGTCTCTCTTTTATCAACGATTTTTAGCATTACCCTGATTGTGTCCCCGAACCTTACCGCCTGAGTATAACGTATCCTCATTTCCAGAACTGAAATTGTTGTTCCTTCGAATGCCCCTGTCTGATTGACCAGACCAGTAGCCATAGCGAGTATCAGGACACCATGGGCAATCCTTTCACCAAATGGATTATCCTTGGCAAATTCTTCATTCATATGTTCGGGATGGTAATCACCGGAGAGACCTGCAAAATTAACTACATCTGCTTCTGTAACTGTTCTCGCTGAAGTCAGGATTTCATCTCCTATATTAAAATCATCAAACATCTTTCCCCGCATTTTAAAATCCATACCCCCCTCTCGATAAGGAATATACGCATCTCGATTATATATCTGTGGGAAAGACTTTTCCAGAATATTTTGAGAATCAATGAGTAAGGCAAAACCAAGAAGTATCGCTTGACAGATTTCCTATTATTCAATAGAATGCGTTATAGCTGTTTTTAAACAACGCTATAGGTGTAGAATGAAGGTTGCCTATAAGGTCTGGCTTGATAATAATGGGAAGGTCTTTGGTGAAGGTCCTTATCAACTCCTGAAACTGATTGAGAAAACAGGTTCCCTCCACAAGGCAGCTATGGAGATGAAAATGTCCTATCGTAAGGCATGGGTTACAATCAATGCGATTGAAAAAAAACTCGGGTTTTCACTCCTTGAAAGGAAGGTGGGAGGGGCTTCCGGCGGAGGTTCTATAATCACCCCCCCAGGCCTCGAATTGATGAAGCATTACGAACAATTCCGCAAAGAAGTAAAAAAGGCGCTGGAAATCATCTATCATAAACATTTCGAATAACTAACCCCTTTGCTAAAAACTCAATCTCTTGCCTATTTTTATCCTTGCTGGTATCCTTTCATTGAGAGCCTCATCTCAATGAAAATAAAAATAAGGTATTTAGCACAGGGAATAACAATAGTTTTTTTATATACCCTTATATGTATTGTTTTCTCTATTAGCCTTCCTCACCAGCTTTACGCAAAAAATACCGGGGAAGAGATTGATACCATAAAGAGTAGCGCAATTACTGTTCAATTTGAAAAACCACTTTTGAATGCAGCAAAAGATATAATCGATATATACCCAATTGCCAAGAAAGAATTGGAAAAAACCCTTGAATGGAAAATTGAATTCCAGCCTGTAGTGTTACTGATAAAAAACAGCAGTACCTTCCAGAGGATGGCAGGTAGTGACATTATTGTAGCCTTTGCCATTCCTGAAAAATACCTCATGGTAATCGACTATTCAAAAATGGGCATACAACATTTTAAACTCGATACAACTCTAAAACATGAACTATGTCACGTTCTCCTCCACCATTATATTAGAAACAACTTACCTAAATGGCTCGATGAAGGGGTTTCACAGTGGGCAAGTAGCGGAATGGCAGAGATTATCTCAGATACAAAATATTCAGTTCTTGATGAAGCTGTGTTATCTGACAGATTTCTAAGATTTGAGAATCTATCTATAAACTTTCCTCAGAACAAGGATTCTCTTTTGCTTGCCTACGAAGAAAGTAAAAGCATGGTGGAGTATATCGATATGAGGTTTGGCACTACAGGGTTACTCCAGATATTAAACAATATAAGAAATGGTTATGAAGCGCACAGAGCGATCCAGATGACTCTTCTTATGACCTTTGAGGAACTCGAAACAGACTGGCATAATTACCTCAGAAACAGCATTACCTGGTTTGTCTACCTTAGCAACAATCTGTACAAAATACTCTTTTTTATTGCGGCACTGATAACGATATATGCCTTTATAAGAATCACAATAAAGAAACTAACACATAAGAAAGATACTGATGAGTGAACAGTAAAATCGCCTTTTGTTGACTTAAATTATACTTTATGGTTAAAAGGTGTTATGGAAAAGATACAGACGCTATATAGTGAGGAATTTCTCACAGACTACAGGACCGTTGATTGCGAAAACCCTGACAGGGTTACAGAAATTTATTTCAGGATCAAAGATATTGCAGATTTTATAGACCCAGAACCTTGCACCATCTCTGACCTCAAACTGTGTCACAGTGAGTCTTTAATAAAATCTGTTGAACGGGATGGTGAGGTTTTTGAAGTTGCAAAAAAGGCAGCAGGTGGGGCAATAAAAGCTGCTGAGATATCTTTACAAAACCCTGCCTTTGCTCTCATCAGACCACCCGGTCATCATGCAGGATATAACTTTAATGGGGGCTTCTGCTTTTTCAACAATATGGCTATAGCCATAAAAAGGCTCTTATCCCGGGGTCTTATTCACAGTGCCCTTATCGTTGATATAGACCTTCACTACGGGAACGGAACATTCGATATCGTTAAGGAAGACGAGCGTGTAGCTTTCAGAAACATCGATGCATACTCAAAAGCGGATTTCTTTGAACAACTTGAAGATGCACTAAAGGATGCCTCAAAATTTGATATACTGGGATGTTCTGCTGGATTCGACATGTACATCAGGGATTGGGGCGGATTGCTTCTTACAGAAGATTATAGAAGGATTGGCAATTTACTTGCCTCTTCCAATCCACATTTTTTCTCAGTTCTTGAAGGTGGTTACTACATACCTGACCTTGGTATAAATGTTCATGCATACCTGAAAGGCGTTCAGGAAGCTTGTTCGTAATTGCTATCCTCTCTTTTATCTCCGGTATCTATATTCAAGCCATACATCCCTTCCCTCTCAAATCTCTAATCATCCTTATCCTTATTTTAGCACTGTTCATCCCACTCATCATCCGTAAAAGGCATAATCTCGCCATTCTCCTTATCTTCATCTGTTTCATATTGATAGGTATGGTAAGGGTGGGGATTATGATAATGGAACAACCAGCCATAATCATTGACGAAGATAAAGCAATCTATGAAGGCCTAATAATAGAAACATCCGTTAACACAAAGATTATAAGGCTCTCTAAACCTGAAAACATGGATAGCGTCAAGGCAATTTTCAGAACAGCTGACAACCTCAACATAAACGATAAAATCAGGATATTCGGACAGGCAAAGGAGCTGAACCTCACATTCAAGAATCCATATTTAACCACATGGAAATGGCTGAAAAGATTAGAAGGCATATCCTATGAGGTGAGGGGGACATTGATTTCAGTTGCCCCCGGAAAAAACCTGGTACATGCGTGGAGAAATCGGCTTAAAGAAAGGATAGAGATATCAGGCGCTAAGTATGCAAGCGTAATTAAGGCGCTGACCATCGGTGATACTACAGGTCTCGATGAAGACACAAAAACACTTTTTTTAAGGACAGGCACCTCCCATATACTCGCAATATCTGGCTCTAACATAGGTATTGTCACAGCCTTCTTCTTTTTCATTGCAAGGTTTCTCATAAGAAGGATCTCGGTTCTGAGACATAGAGGGGATGATATAAAATATGCCGCTCTAATAACGATTCCCTTTGCATTTATGTTCATGTTGATTGCCGGTTCAGGCATACCTATCATCAGAGCTACTATTATGATAACAGTCTATATGCTATCCCTCTTCTTTGAGCGGGGCAGAAATATCATAAACACAATTGCCCTCAGCGCCCTTATAATACTCCTTATTTACCCCCATTCTCTCTTTACACCCTCCTTTCAACTCACCTTTATGAGTGTCCTGTTCATCGTGATATTTACAGAAAAGTTCTTTTCATTGATAAGGATTGTAAATAAAATGGCGAAGTGGTTTCTTTTTTCCATTTTTACAACAATATCGGCAACCCTTGGGACCCTTCCAATCGTTATATATCACTTTTATGGTATAAACCCATTTTCTGTTATTCATAACATTATTGCCATCCCGCTTATGTGTATCCTTGCAATGCCAATGAGCCTTATTGGAATGGTATTGCCCTATGGTGAATATATATTGAGATTGGCCGGGGAAATTTTGAATATAAATATGCAGATTCTTAAGTATCTGAACGCCGGATACATTTATCCTATCATCCGCCCTACCCTCTTTGAAATGATCCTGTATTTTGCCTTTGCATCTGCGCTTATGTTTTCTCGAAGAAAACTTATCCTTGCCCTGTTAATTTTTGTCATCATGCCAGTTTCAACCATACATGTCTATCTTGCCTATGAAAAAAGGTTTAACAATAACATGCGCATCAATTTCATAGACGTAGGGATTGGCGATTCTATCCTCATAGAAGCACCGAAAGGGATGAGAATATTAATAGATGGGGGAGGTCATTACAAAGGGGACTATGACACCGGGAAATCCATCCTGACACCCATACTCCTCTCTAAAAAGATTCTGACACTCGATTATGTAATAAATACCCATCCCCATGGAGACCATATTGGTGGCCTTCCTTATATCCTACAAAATTTTAATGTAAAACATTTTGTCACAAGCACATATTTTATAAAAGAAGAGAAATTCATTGAAATTATGAAACTCATAAAGGACAAAGGTATACCTGTTCAGATATGGAAGAAGAGTGACAATTACACCTTCAAAAACAATATGCAAATACTCGTTTTGAACCCCGAACCAAACTTTTCCTTAGAAAACCTTAACAATGCCTCACTCGTCCTAAAGGTCATATACAAAAATAATATCTTTCTCCTCGCAGGTGATATAGAAAAAGATATAGAGGAAAAACTTATCCTGTCAGGCACGCCACTCAAATCGAATGTTTTAAAGATACCCCATCATGGAAGCAAAAATTCAAACAGTTTTGCCTTTATCCGCTCAGTCAAACCTGATATTGCAATATTGAGTGGAGGTCCTGGCATAAAAGGCTTACCGAGTGAAGAAGCTCTTCAGCGATATAAAGAATTTTCCATACCCTTATTAAGAACAGATAAAAACGGATTCATACAGATATGTTCGGATGGGAACAGGATTAGCTACAAAGTCTTTCAAAAATAGTTATCAGCTATCAGCTCTCAGTACCACTTTTTGACAAACCTTCTTATGGGTGACTCCTACAATCTATATATGTTCCTCTCTTATACACAAAGTTTTTCCTTGACTTTAAGATAGTATTCAGGCATATTGGAATTAATATTTCCATAATGAGACGCAAAATGGAATTAATTAATAGATTTTTCAAACCAGCAGCGGTTAGTTTCTTCTTATTCGGTCCCCGTGGTACCGGTAAGTCTACGTTTGTTCACCATTTTTTTCATGATTGCATATTAATAGATTTACTTGACCCGGAAAGGGTACGTTTTTTTTCGGCGATGCCTGAGCGACTAAGGGAACTCATGGATGCCTATCCAAAACCAAGTATCCTGGTGATAGACGAGATGCAGAAAGTGCCAGACCTGCTTCCGGTCGTGCATAGCTTGCTGGAACAAAAGAAGGGGTGGACATTCATATTAACGGGATCCAGTGCCCGCAAACTGAAACGAACAGGAGTAGATTTGCTTGGCGGTAGGGCTATCTTGTATACCATGCATCCTTTCATAGCTACTGAACTCGGTCCTCTGTTTAATTTTGATGATGCACTGCGTTATGGACTGTTGCCTATTGTGGTAGCCTCGGAGAATCCCGGTGAAGTTCTCCGCTCGTATGCAGCCCTCTATCTGAGGGAAGAAGTACAAATGGAAGGGCTGGTGCGTAGCATCGGCAATTTCTCAAGGTTTCTGGAAGCAATAAGTTTTTCCCACGCCTCAATTCTCAACATCAGCAATGTAGCGCGGGAGTGTGGTGTGGAACGGAAAGTGGTGGAGGGTTACGTGGAAATCCTTGAAGATATTCTACTGGGATGGCGGCTTCCTGTGTTCACAAAGAGGGCAAAAAGGCGGTTGGCTATACATCCGAAATTCTTTCTGTTCGATACTGGTGTTTTTCGCTCGTTGAGACCCCAAGGACCTCTTGATCGCCCTGAAGAAGTTGAAGGGCAGGCGCTTGAGGGGTTAGTAGCACAACACCTCAAGGCATGGATTGCATACTCAGAAACAAAGAGAGAACTTTTCTTCTGGCGGACAAGGTCAGGTGTGGAAGTCGATTTCGTAGTTTACGGGCCAGACGGCATATGGGCCATAGAAGTAAAAAATAACAGAAGCGTTCGCCCAGCAGACCTGCGTGGTCTTCGGTCATTTAAAGAAGAATATCCTGAGAGTAAAACCTTCTTTCTCTATCGGGGAAAGGATCGCCTCTATAAGGAAGATATATTATGTCTGCCGTGCGGTGATTTTTTTGCTGCCCTCCATCCCGAACATTCCCTTGATGAGTTCTTTTCCTGATAACTATCTACCCTTTGTTCTATACCTTAGAACACTCTCTGTTCTACTTATTGTTTACGCCTTTCGATGGTGAATTCCGACAGAGCATTATACTCAACGCCTTCCGAGTCATCACCACCTCGCGATTCTGGTTCATTACCTCCACGAGTGATCGGACGATACCCTGATACGGCTTGGATCGAGAACGCCTCGTTTCCAGAACAGTGACTCGTATTGAGAGCTCATCGCCGGGACGTACCGGCTTGAGCCAGCGTAACTCATCAGCACCGGGTGAACCAAGACACGCTACATGTGAGATGTAGTGGTCGACAAGCAGCCGCATCGCTATGGCGGCCGTGTGCCATCCGCTCGCGACAAGACCGCCAAACATGGTTTTCTGGGCAACATCAGGATTGGTGTGGAAGACTTGTGGATCATAGCGCGTAGCAAAGTCAATAATTTCCTTTTCCTCCACTACAATGGATCCGAACTCGTATACTGAACCAGGCACATAATCCTCGAGGTACCGCTCCTCGACTGGCACCATAAACTTAGAATCGGTCATAATCTTCCTCACTGATATGAATGTATTTTCTATTTCAGTCAATTATAAATCACAATCTGAATATCCGCAATAGCTTTTGGTACAGCAGATGAATCAATCGAGATGTGTATGCTTGGGGTTGAAACCTCGTATGAGGACACTTGGAGGGAGATGCTCGATTTCTGAGCCTTTAACCTTATGTCTTTTCAGAAATATCATAATTTGATGAGCGTCCCTCTCCTCCTGGGGTTCAGGCGAGATACATCCTCATCCCACAGCAGGCTGGACTCCCTTCGGGAACACCTTCCTAACCTAATAGAATAAGAATGAAGTTGGGCAACAGGCCGTCAGCATTCAGCACCTTATATATTGATTATTTCATCTACTACTTTTGCATAGTAAGTTTTATGAAGAATTGGAGATTATGGAATGAAAGAAATAATTATAATGATAATCCGATACACTGATATATTGAGGTCTAAGTTTTTAGTTTATATTTTTCCCTGCAAAATATTTTCTTAACAACTCAGTGCAATCACATGGTTCGATGAATCCTTCACCCGCTCTTATCCTTACCTTAATTCTATCAATTTCTTCTTTGAATAGCCCATAAGCTGTACCATATACCTCAAGGCTTTCCGGGATGTTCAATATACTCATATTAGCTGGATCATATCCAAATCCGAGAAAAAAAATCCTCTTTGCACTCTGAAATATCAGGCCTCTCATTCTAATTATTTCTCTCCTACTATTATAATCAGTCTCCTCACCAATAATTTTTATGCGTCCTCTTGCATCATTGAGATACCAAAATTTATAGTCTTTTCCATATCTGTATCCACTTGTTTCCCAGGGAGGATCGTCAATGGCCCCATATACATGAATGATAATAAGTGACTTAAGTATTCTGTTTACGTCATCAACTCGCATCTCTGGAAAAGCATTCTTGAAGCTCTCATAAAAGAGATGCTCCAACAACCTATCATAATTAAAAGTAATAAACGCTACCTTAGAAAGTTGAATTTGAAAATGGTCAGGCTTAGAAATTTCCGAAACCAATTCCTTAAACAGAACTGGAAACCAATTCTTGGATTTATATTTATCTTCTTTTCCCTCAAAAAAAGTTCTTCAAGTTTTTCATGTTTAACAATGCTGTTAACTATAGCAAGCTTGCCTATATTCTCAAATCGGCGGTTAAGCGAAAGCCATTTATCGATTAATATTTGTGATTTTCTGAACCTTTCAACGAATTCATCAGCTTGTTCTAACATATCCAACACATCAATAGAACTCACGCCAAATTTTTCAATATCTTTTCTAAAATTCAAACAGATATCATCTCTAAAACCACTTCCTACCGGAAACCCATAAGGAGCACTTGCACCAGCTCCAATAATAAATACGGTGCCCTCTCTTATCATATAATCCCCCAACAACCCTCAATAGTAACTTAGGGATGCAATTGACTACTGTAACAAAAGCCTTATCTTCATTTTTCTAATTTTCTTGTTCGTCTTTCGTTCAATTCTCTACCCATAAAGCCATTGTCTCCCAATTTTATTTAAATTTCAAGTTAAAAATCTCCAGTGATATTATTGAATACGGATTGAAATGTTGCATATTGGGAATAAATCCTAAAAACAACATTGCAGGAAGTACTCGCGGCCCCCAGCTTCACCTACAAAGGTTGTGTTCGGTTGCGAGTTTTGAAGTAAGCATTACCAACTAAAAGCGCCTATAGATATTTTTGCCGTTCGGTTCATAAATGGCATAGTCATAAGGATAAATACAATAGACAACGAAGGCGGATGGCACTGATAAAGGTGCTACCCTTTGTTATCACATGGTCGCTTGATTACATGTATCCCTGAGCGGATTATGCTTCAGTGCTACTACTTGGAATCAACAAGTTTGTAGTCTTTTTTGCGAACATCAGAAAGGAGTAGGTCAACGTTATCTACTGGTACTCCAACCATTCTTAGGGTATCGGTAGCCAGGCGAAGACTGCTTTCCACTGCTTCTGGTAGCGCAAGCGTCGCGCCTGCCTGGACCAGCCTGCCACTTGCCTCGAGGTCTCTGGCCCTTGCAATAACCGGTACTCCGGGATAATTGTTTCTCACATAAGAGACAGTCTGGAGGGCGGTGCTTTCCTGATCAACGGTTAGAACCACTAGTGCTGCCTGCTCAACATGAGTGGCATTTAGAAGCTCTGGGTTGGCGATATCCCCATAATGGACGGGAAACCCATCTTCCTTCCCTTTTGCCACTCGTGCCGGATCATTATCAAAAACGATAAAGGAAACCCTATTGGCATTAAGAAGTACTGCCACCACATGGCCTACCCGGCCGTAGCCTCCTATAATGACTCTACCTTTTGGTTCACTGTCTTTATCCAAAAAAGGAGCGCCTTCTTCCTTGCGAAGAAGATGTTCTGCAACATAATAACCGAGCTTAGCCATCAGTGGCGTAAAGAGCATGCCGACTGATATGACACCGATGCCCATCACGAAGGTGTTATTATCAATAACCTCCAGGGCCTTGGCAGAGGTGAGGAGGACAAAGCCAAATTCTCCGCCCTGTGCGATAAGAAAAGATACACTGATGGCGAGACTGCGACCCATACCGAAGAGAAGACAGAGCACGAACATAACAGCGATCTTGATGAATAAGACCACTCCCACGTTTTGAATGAAGATAAACGGACTGGCGATAATTGATCGAAGGTCAATAGACATGCCGACGGCCACAAAGAAAAGGCTCATGAGGATCCCCTTGTAGGGTTCAATGTATGCCTCAATTTGCATATTGTACTGGGAATCGGATAGAAGCATGCCCATCAGGAAAGCACCAAGGGCAAATGAGAAGCCCGCCCTATGCAAGGCCCAGGCGGCAAGAAAAACCGACAGCATAGCTACCATCAAAAAACCTTCCCGGTTTTTCTGGTGCGCCAGTCGTTCTAGGGCGAAGGGGACAACATACTTACCGAATGCCCATACAAGGAGAAAAAGGCCCAGAATAACCCCAAACTGTTCCCATCTAGGCATACTTAGCGAAAATGTTCTCGGCTCGGCAAGGATAGGAATGAGAGCCAGCATTGGTATTATGGCAAGGTCCTGCATGAGGAGGACCCCAAACGCAGCTCTGCCGTGAGGGCTCGCTATCTCGCCCTTTTCCTGTAGCATCTGCATGACAAGGGCGGTTGAAGACACAGCCATGGCCATGCCAATAATGAGCGAAGCCTTCCAGGGCCAATTATTCAAAAGGGCGTAGCCGGTAATTGCGGCGGCAGTAAGAATGATCTGGAGGGAGCCGAGGCCGAATACCTGGCGCCTCAGAGCCCACAGACGTGAGGGCCTGATCTCAAGCCCAATGACAAAGAGCAGAAGCACCACACCAAGCTCGGTAAAGCTGCGAACTCCTTCCACATGGGTTGTGATATAGGGACCGGGGGTGTGCGGGCCGACGACTATGCCCGTCACAAGAAGTCCTGCAATTGATCCCAAGCCAAGGTGTTTGAACAGCATGATTATAACGGAAGCAGCAACGAGAAGAATTACCGCTGATAATATAAAACTTTCAAGTTCCATATCACCCAAAACCTAATGTTTGTTGTAGTCATTACTTACTCATAATACAAAATAAATATCAAGTACCTGGTCGTCAAGGAACTCTATGAACTCAACACGTTTGCGACAATATCCTTGTTGGCGTTCTTCTGCAAACTAATGTACTTCTCAAGCTATTTTTTCAAGGGTGGCGGGATTGTAGCTCCGCAGAATCTACAAGAAACAGCTTCACTTTTCTTAGCCGAGGGCACAATTTGATCCCGCTTGCATTTCGGACACGTCCTTTTTAAATGGAGAAGCCTTCCTATAATGGCACCAAGGGTCATAAACATATATTCACCTCATCGAAGCAGGACCGAGGAGTAATCCTGCTTTTCTATGGATGGAACGCATAAACAAATCTTCTTTCCTTTTTCATACTATTGATCTTCCCCCGTTTTCACGGACACACAGTTAAGCTACCATATGTTTCCTCTCATATTCCAGAGGAGATAAATAGTCCAATGCCGAATGCCTCCTGATTC
>Ga0172365_10000090_pt1 | contig 48352 bp, 47 predicted proteins | sample LakKivSesite48cm_FD_114535 | JGI IMG/M metagenome (GOLD analysis project Ga0172365, IMG submission 114535) | Sediment microbial communities from Lake Kivu, Rwanda - Sediment site 48cm | ecosystem: Environmental > Aquatic > Freshwater > Lake > Sediment | place: Rwanda: Western Province, Lake...
ACTATGTCTCTGATAACTACTGCCTGGCCCGCGGCTGCTTCAGGTTTTGCCCAGAACCCAGCCATGTAAAAGTCTTCTTCCGGCAAGGATGCTACAACGTATGCTGTTTTAGGGTATTTAGTGAACCAGATAGGTTCATAGGCATACACTGTGTCACGTTCCCGATACGTTGAAGCCAATGGGTCATCAAGCTCGAACAGTACTTCCAATATTGAGTTTTCGTACTGTTCACTTGCTCTATATTTGGTGTTCAATATGCCGGCATCATTGGCAAACATGGCTCCTCTGTTGAGCAGTCCGATGTATTCGCCACCTTGGTCAAGAAATTCCATAACCATGGCTTGCCCTGTGGCTCCAATATTAGCCCATCTAGCCGAGGCATTTACAAAGATATCGTAATCCGCTAGGTCCACAACCCCGTTTCTTAAGTCTGCTTCGGTTATGGAGATAACATCGAACCCGAGCTCCTCTCTCAGGACCCATGATACTGGGTCATTCCTGGGATCACATGCAGCGATTGTTAGCGGCCTCAACGGCACGAGGTCCTCGGGCAACTGAGCCAGAGCAGCGAAAGAAAGCCCAAGGTCCCCGACCAAAGTGGTAAGCGTAGAGCTGTTAGTTTCGACTACCACCGTGCCGGGCACGAACTCCCTCTCGCTAGAGGTAAAACCATCCTCCGAGTAAAGGACTTGTATTCCTTCGTTAAGAAGTGTATTGACAGCTATCGCGTAGTTGTTCTCGCTGGGAGCCAGCGCATAGGCTACTGCCTGGCCCGACTCAATCTCTCCTTTCGGGTAGCGAGGTCCCGTTACGGATGAGAGTTCGAGCGGTATCTCCTCCTCAATGGGAATCGCATCGTAGCCCCATAGCCTTGGATGACTCCAAGCGGCTATGTCATACGTTTGTTCTATGCCTGGGAACAGGTCATGCATACGGTAGCCATCCTCCAAGACAGTATTGGCCAGGCCTCTCAGCGCCTGCTCCATTAGGACCACGTAGCTACCTTTGGGATATGTCACCCCATCAACCACCACCGGCGACGTCAGACTGTGAACTTGGACATTGTTAAACAGCAGAAAATCAATCCCCAGTGCCAGCTGGTGGGCACTTGGCTGCATCGATTCGTGTGGAATCAAATAGGCCCAGGGCATCTCTGCATCAGTGGTGTCAAGGCCGAGCACACCGCGCCTGTATACCTCTATCTTATTGTGCATCAGCTCATCCTTGTTCTCGGCCGCGAAGTTTAGTACTGTCCAGCATACCCAGTAATGGGCTTCCACGCCGTCCCAGCCGCGATCGTGGGTCTCCGGAGCAGCACCTATGATACCATAAAACCAGGCATACATATCCGCATAAATAGGGGCCCAGCCATCCCAGTCGCCGAATTCCCAGTCATAATATGTCATCCACACTGGAATCCCCATGTTCTCCCATAGTGCGTCCTTACACGCAAAGGCGAGCTCCAGATCCCAATTAAGGAAGAGCTCATCATAAAAGTCTAAGTTCGGATTATCAGGACCCGTACCCGGATCGGGCACGACGTAACGATCGTAAAACCCGTGTAAAGCGAGCAGGTAAAGCGGATTCCACCTCCCGATCTGCTCGACCAATGCCCTGACTTCCGGCTGGGACTGAGTGACGTAGTCCCTTTCCATATCGAAGCCGGCGAAGTTCTGCCGTGTCAGCGCAGTCCTGCCTTCCGGGTTGGCACAAACATTTACCACCACGATGCAATTCTCCAGTATGTTCATTACCTCTTCTGTATTTTCATAGGCGAGGGTCTCAATAAGCATAATGGCTGCGTCAACACCTGGCGCCTCATTGCCGTGGGGCGTTGAATAGATGTAGATGGGCGCCTTGTAATCCATGCCTGCCTCGATCATGCTCTGCGCCCTCTCGGGGTCTTTCATCATCATCTGATAGAGCGCTTGGTATTCTCCTAGTCGTCCGAAGGCAGAGGGCTCCGAGACGATCGCCTGGTAAAGATTATACCCGGCGGTGCTGGATTTTCCGATGATCTCAACCTTAACCCTGTCGCTGGTTACTTCGATCTCCCGCAGCTTGGCTCCTATCTCCGAGTACATGATCATATCGTAGTACGGATTTTCTTTTTCTGCTATGTCTTCTATCTCCCAGTACTTGTCCCTGTTAAGCGGTTCCGTTTCCGCAAGAGCCGACGTTCCGACCAGCAAAGTTGTTGCCACCACCAGGGCCAACAAAATGCCAACAATTTTCTTTATTTTCATCACTATTTCCTCCTCTTTTTATCAGTCTTTCCCGAGCATCCACAGGTCTTTCCCTGTCGCCAATCCCCCATAAGCATCACCTCCTTGAGGGGCTCGAGGCTTTGTCGATTAAGGCAATCGCAGTCCTGAGCCACACTTATATAAGAAAAGCGTCAGGCATTTTGTACCTGACGCTATTGCTATCAACAAAGCTGATAGCCAACCACCACTTTCATCGTTTCCATTTCACCGGTTAGCCGCCGCCAATTACATCATTTTTTCAACAACATAACATTAGAACACTTTTTCCAGGAAAAGGCAAGGGGGATTTGTTAAATCACAAAAAATCTAACCGAAGAATTATTATGCAGCCTGGTTAAAAACCTCAAAAGAAAAGGTGATACCAGGCTATGGAAAGGATGGACATACACTCAAAAAATGAGCATCTCAAGGTAATAAGGAAGAAGTATTGCCGAGTCAGGACATGGGAGGAGAAAACTCTGCTCCTGGATGAATACTCTGGTAATACCGGGCAATCGAGCAAGTACGAAGTAGCAAAAACACCATACCAGAGGTTCAGTGCGTCGAACCAAATCCCCGAGGAGGTTGTAGAGAAACCAAGGATGACATTTCTCAGTGTAAACCCTGCCGAATTGAAGAGGAGTATAGATGCCAAACTAGCCGAGCTGTACCAGGCTTACAAGGAGAAAAAGAGAGCCCAACATGTTGACCTACAAGAAATTAGTGCCCCGTATGGTTAGACCTTATATGATTCAACAATGTCCTGTTGGGTTAGGTACTTAAATCATTTGACACGCTAGGATACAATTCACGAAATCAGCAATTGAACACCAAAATCTTGGCCAGAATTACTTTTTGAAGACTAATGATTATTTCGGGGCAATTGGAACAGTTGTCCTATTGCATTATCCAAATCAATCATGTTACATTATACCGATTTTGCTGATAAACATTATCTGAAATTATAAGCATGATAAATAATACTTTATTAAAACAGTTGCTAGAAGCGGGTGCCCATTTTGGTCATCACACCAGTTACTGGCATCCCAAGGCAAAGAAATATATTTTTACCCAGCGCAATAGCATTCACATCATTGATTTAGAGCAGACAGTTACCATGTTAGAAAAGGCCTGCACTGTTGTCCAGGATTTAGCAGCCCGAGGGCAAAGCATTCTTTTTGTCGGCACTAAGAAGCAGGCGCAGCAAACCATAGAAGAAGAGGCCACAAGATGTGGTATGAGTTATGTTAATCAAAGATGGCTAGGTGGTATGTTAACTAACTTTACTGTCATACAAGCTCGGATCGATCACTTAGTTCGTTTAGAGAATAAAAGAGATAAAGGTGAACTCGACCTCTTACCCAAGAAAGAACGGATAAAGATAGAAAAGGAAATTTTTCACCTGAATACTCAAATGGGAGGGTTTAAGGAAATGACTACTCTTCCTAGAGCCCTCTTTATTGCTGATCCTATTAAAGATAAGATTGCCCTTACTGAAGCAAAAAAATTGGGCATACCTGTAATTGCTATTGTGGATACTAATTGTAACCCTGATGGCATTGACCATTCTATTCCCGCTAATGATGATGCTGTTAAGGCGATTAAATTGATTTGTAGCAAAATAGCTGATGCTATAATCAAGGGCAAAACTGAGGCGTTTTCTGGAGAGCCAGGAGCTGCCAAATTAGTTGCTGAAGAAGAACACGAAGAAGCCATTGAAATTCTAGGTTCTTATACCTTTGAGCCGGAGGAGCTAGGGAAACAGGACGAGCCAGACGAGACAAAGAAGCCAAAGGAAACAGAAGGGGAAATCGCATCTAGATGAAAATCTCAATTCAAGCAGTAAAGGAGTTAAGAAATAGAACTAATGCAGGTATACTGGACTGCAATAAGGTTTTGTTAGAGGTAGATGGTGATATAGAAAAGGCAATCGAATTCTTGAAACAGCGTGGGGCAGCAATTGCTGAAAAGAAGAAGGATTTGGTTGCCACCGAAGGCATAATCGAAGCTTATATTCATCATACCAAGCATATAGGAGCATTAGTGGAGTTAAACTGTGAAACCGATTTTGTAGCCCACACCGCTGAATTTAGAGAACTCGCTCGCGACCTGGCTATGCAGGTAGCTGCTACATCTCCACAATTTATCATTAGTGAAGAGATGCCACCGGAAGCAGAAATGGACCCGCAAGCAGTTTGCCTTCTTAGTCAACCCTTTATTAAAGAACCTGTCAAAACCGTTAAGGAAATTATTACCGAAACAATTGCTAAAGTAGGTGAGAATATAAAAGTACGCAGATTTGCCAGGTTCGAGCTTGGTGTTGACCACTAAGCCATGTTGGATGAATTATTCACTGAACTGAACTCCAGGATGCAGAAGGCCATAGATGGGTTAGCTAGAGAATTAGCTGCCATTCGGGCCGGGCGTGCTACTCCAGCTCTGCTTGACAACATCGTGGTTGACTATCATGGCTCTCCTATCCCTCTATATCAACTTGCTACCATGTCCATACCTGAGGCTAATTTAATCATTATTCAACCCTGGGATCGTACATCATTGCGCGACATTGAAAGAGCCATCCTTACAGCCAACATCGGCCTTAACCCTATGAATGATGGTATTGTAATTCGGGTGGTCATTCCACCCCTCAGTGAAGAACGGCGTAATGAATTAGTCAAGCTAGTGTCTAAGAGGGTTGAGGAACGGCGGGTTGCCATACGCAATATAAGGAGAGATGGCATCGAGAAACTAAGATCGATGGAGAAAAATAAAAAAATATCGGAAGATGAACTTAAAAATAATACTAAGAAAATCGACCAGCTGACAGAAACTTGTGTGGAAAGGGTAAGTGAATTGGGACAGAGCAAGGAGAGGGAAATACGGGAAATATAATTCGCCTCATTGGTATCCGATAAAAAGGCTCGCACTAACCGTTAGAGATACAACTAAGGAGGAAGTAGCACTGACCCAGACGACCTGGCAACAATAATTACCTCAGGGCCGTCCCCTCTTGTGAAAGACCTGGGGATTCTTCCAAACATATAATACGAGGAGGTGGACCATGTTAAAAGCAACTTCGATAATCCTTATTACTGTGGCACTATTTTCTGTCATCATAGGTATTGTTTACATCGCCAGAGGCACGCTTATGGAGTACCATGAGGCATTTATTGGCATGACCATGGAGGAACTTGGCGAAGACAACCCTAAGTTGGCAACTCTGGCAGGAATTTTCGTTAGACTTGCGGGAACACTCTTTATCGGCGTGGGAGTATTGTCGATAGCCATCATTCACTACGGTTTAAGGAAAGCTGAAAAATGGGCATGGTGGGCTATCCTGATTGGGATGGGCGTCGTAAATGGGCTAATGGTGGTGATTATCAGTCCTGTTGGAGGTTTTCCCTGGACGTTAGCAATAGTCTTGCTTATAGTGTTTGTTATCGCCATTGGACTTGCAGCCAGAGAAGTTTTTAATAAAGCGGCAGAAAAATCCACCACTAATATCCAGCTCAGCTAGTACGCTATATCGTACATAGCTTTCACGAAAGCTACCATTTTGAGAGATAGCAAAGAATTTAGAGAGCTGTCACTATCGCTCAGGGTAACATATCCGACATGACGCTGGTCTGATGCAACCCACTTGTGAGACTAGATGCTAGCAAGCCTACAACGGCTTAAAAGCTGTTAAAATATAGCTATGCTCAAACAAAGAGTAACTACTGCCGCTGTTGGTATGCCCCTCCTTGTTCTTGCCATCTGGTTTGGTGCCCCCTGGTTTACTATTCTTATAGCTGCAGCAGCATTAGGCGGCACATACGAGTTCTATCGGATGGCCAATTTTGACAGGAGAGAGCCTTTGCTTTGTCTGGGCTTACTATGGGCGCTGGCACTTGTCTTAAGCCCTTATTATCTTTACAGGAACCCTGATGTCTTATCCCTAGTTATCACGGCTACTATGTTGATTTCCTTGGTTTGGCTATTACGCAGTCCATCAAGAGAAAAAGCATTCCACAACTGGGCATGGACAATAGTGGGTGCCCTCTATGTAGGTTGGATGCTCAGCTACTGGCTGAGTTTACGCGGTTTAGAAGATAGCCCGGAGTATAGTCGAAATTGGGTTTATTTGACTATGTTGGCTACATTTGCCAACGATACAGGTGCTTTTTTTATCGGCCGGGCCAGAGGCAGGCATAAGCTGGCTCCTGCCATAAGTCCGTCCAAAACTTGGGAAGGAGCGATAGGAGGCTTAACATGTGCCATTCTGGGGGCGATTGTAGTAGCGACAGTTCTTAACTTCATTTCTCTTAAGCTGGGGGCTCCTTTTGTTTTTAAATATTGGCAAATTGTACTCCTGGGCTTTCTTGTCAGCCTCTTTGCTCAACTTGGTGATTTGGTTGAATCATTGCTCAAGCGTAATACGGGAGTAAAAGAATCAGGTAATTTGCTACCGGGACATGGTGGTATCCTTGACCGCTTCGATAGCCTCATCTTCGTCGGAGCAGTAGCATATTATTATGTAATATGGGTAGTGATGTGAAAAAAATAGCTATCCTGGGCTCGACAGGCTCCATAGGGCGGCAGGCTCTAGATGTAATCCGTGCCTTGCCTGACGAATTAAAAGTAGTAGCTCTGACAGGGAATAAAAATCTTGAGCTTCTGGAAAGACAAATCATGGAATTTCAGCCCAAAATGTTTTGTTCTTCAGTCAAGCTTGACATTAGTTACGGCGGGGAATTTTTATCTCTAGAAGAAGTAGCCAGCCATCCCGAGGTCGACTTCGTTATCATGGCCACTGCGGGTAAGGTCGGACTGAGCCCCACTCTGGCAGCTTTACAGGCAGGCAAGACAGTTGCCCTGGCTAGCAAAGAAGTATTGGTGATGGCCGGTGAAATTATTGTTGGCGAAGCCAGCCTACATCAAGCTCAAATTCTACCCATTGATAGTGAGCATAGTGCCATCTGGCAATGTTTGCAGGGGGAGGAAAATAAGCCGCAGAGGCTTTTTTTGACTGCTTCTGGGGGACCTTTTTACCGGTACTCGCAGTCGCAATTGGCTGAAGTAAAACCAAAGCAAGCCCTTCGTCACCCCGTATGGAAGATGGGAAGGAAGGTGACCATAGACTCAGCAACCCTTATGAATAAGGGATTAGAGGTCATAGAAGCTCACTGGCTTTTCTCATTTCCATTTGATAGTATTGAAACATTAATCCATCCCCAGTCTCTTGTTCATTCCATGGTGGAGTTTGTTGATGGTTCCCTGAAAGCCCAGCTCGGCTGGCCTGATATGCGACTGCCCATTCAATATGCCCTTTCTTATCCCCGCAGGTGGCCTAATCCAAGACTACCCCGCCTTGATTGGAATAAAATCCAGTCTCTGAACTTTGAACCTGTGGACTATAATAGATTTCCCTGTCTTAAATTGGCAGTGGGTGCTGGCAAATCAGGAGGAACTTATCCGGCAGTGCTTTGCGCTGCAGATGAGGTGGCCGTGGAACTTTTTCTCAGCCATAGAATAAGTTTCACCAATATTGGTAAAATTGTCGGAAAAACGCTTGAGCAACATCGGAGCATCAGTCAGCCATCTTTAGAAGACATACTAGCTGCAGACAACTGGGCAAGGGAATGCGCTGCACGCTTTTCCCTTGGTTACTTCCCAGAGCCTGAGTCACGAGACAGTCTCGGGTAGAGGAATAAGAGATGAATGTTGCCTTAATAGTTATTATCTTCATCGTAGGCCTATTCGTGGCAATTTGCCTCCACGAATTGGGGCACTTTATCGTGGCCAAGCGTGCCGGGGTGAAGGTGGAAGAGTTCGGCATAGGCATCCCCCCACGAATTTTCGGTATTAAACGCGGCGAGACGATATACTCCATTAATGCCATACCCCTGGGAGCCTTCGTTAGGACTGCTGGAGAAGATGACCCCACAGTGCCCCGAAGCCTGGCTGGCAAAAGACCATGGACCAGGTTTGGAATCTACGCTACCGGTCCGCTGGTCAACATCTTTCTGGCCTTTGTTCTCCTCAGTGCTTTCCTGGCGCTACCCATAAGCACGGTCGCCGGCAATGGACTCATGGTGAATTCTGTAGCAGAAAATTCTCCTGCGGAAGAAGCGGGCATAAAGCCTGGGGATATAATCTTTGAGATAGAGGGGCAACCCGTTCGTAGGCGGGGAGACGTGCAGAACATAGTAAATTCAGCCGAAGAAGGGAAAGAAATAACTTTGCTTTTGCTGAGGAATGAGCAAGTAGAGGACATCACCTTGAAGCCGGAACTCGACCCAGAATCGCAACAGCGAAAAATCGGCGTCTGGCTTTGGTGGAATATTGTGAGCAGGGTGGGGGAAGACTCGCCAGCTTATGAAGCTGGCATTAGATATGGCGATACCATCCTGAACATCAATGAACAGGTTGTATACAACGACAGGAGTATACCTGATGCCTTGTGCTCTGTCGAAGAAGGGGAAGAAATAAACTTGGTTTTGCTCCGAGGTGGGGAGACGGTTTCAATCTCGCTAGCTAATGATGGCTATGAAACCTTGCCCGGTGTGGAACTACAATGGGTGGATGGGACTCATATTGAACAAGAGCGACTTCCTGTGTGGAGGGCAGTCTATTTGGGAGCTAGATATATCATTTATACGCCTGTGCTCATAATAGAGGCTATCCCTCTAATCATAGAATCTCCCGATATGGCGTTGGTGGGGCCAATAGGTGCAGGTCAGTTAACGGTGGAGGTAGTGCGCTCTTCTGGCTTCAGCAACATACTATTTATGGCCAGTATAATGAGCCTGGGTATTGGTATATTCAATCTCCTCCCCATTCCCCCCCTGGATGGAGGAGGAATGCTGGTGGCGTTTATTGAAGGGTGTAGGCGTGGGAAGCGTCTTTCTCCTCGAACAGTGCGCCTGGCTTATACTATCGGCACTGCTTTCTTAATTGGACTTGTGATTCTAATAACCTTTATAGATATCTGGCGTCTACCGAGGGGCTTTGGACTATGACACGTCGAATCTCCAAATCCTTGAGAATTGGCAATGTAACCGTTGGGGGCAATGCCCCCATCGTAGTACAGTCTATGACCAAGACCGATACCCATGACACTCCAGCCACTATAAACCAGATTAAGGAGTTAGAGGACTCAGGCTGTGAAATCGTGCGAGTGGCAGTCCCTGACAATGAAGCTGCTGAAAGCCTGGCAACTATAAAAAAAAGCGTTTCCTTACCCATTATTGCTGATATACATTTTGACTACCGCTTGGCTTTGGCTGCGCTGCAATCCGGCGTTGACGGGCTTCGCCTCAATCCCGGAAACATAGGAAATAGGGAGCAGATTGCCAGGGTGGTGGCTGCTGCTAAAGAAAGAGAGACGCCTATCCGTATTGGGGTAAATGCTGGCAGTTTACCGGCCAATTTTCAGCCTGATTTGCCACTGGCTGAGCGCATAGTCAACATGGCATCTGAGCAAATCAGGCTTATGGAAAGCCTGGGCTTCGATTTAATCAAGGCATCCCTAAAAGCCTTTGATGTTCCCACGACCATCCAGGCTTATCAGATGATTGCCGATAAAATGCCCTATCCACTACATCTGGGTATCACAGAGGCTGGGCTTCCCCGGACAGGAGCCATACGCAGCGCTATAGGCATCGGCATACTTCTCTACCAAGGGATTGGGGACACCATACGTATTTCCCTCAGTGCCCCCCCCTGTGAGGAGGTATTCGTTGCTTACGAAATTCTTAAAAGCCTGGGGCTTCGTCAATGGAGTCCAACTTTGGTGAGCTGCCCTTCCTGCGGCCGGGCCGAAGTTGATATCATTGCCCTGGCTGAGGCAGTGAGCAAATGCTTAGAAAAATTGAGCAGGCCTATCAAAGTGGCAGTCATGGGCTGTGTGGTCAACGGCCCCGGCGAGGCTAAAGATGCCGACGTTGGTATTGCCTGCGGCAAGGGCAAAGGTGCTATATTTAGGAAGGGGCAGGTAGTGGGCATAGTCAGCGAGCAGAATTTTCTGCAAGCCCTGATGAATGAAATAAACAAATTTGTCTAAGCTCTTTATAAAGTATAAAGTAAGGAAGGCTCTCAAATTGTTGAACATAAAAGAATTTGCAAGGAGGGTAATAAAATGGAAGGATATCCTATAACTATCAATGTTGAATACAAGGACCGGCTCTCGCGTTTGACTACCTTTTTCCGATTCTTCATGACTATACCTCAGTACATTGTCCTATATTTCCTCGGTATAGCCGCAGGTGTTGTGGTTTTCATTTCATGGTGGGCTATTCTATTCATTGGCAGATACCCTAAATGGGCTTTCGATTTTGTCTCAGGCTACTTTCGTTGGAGTGTAAGAGTGAACGGATATTCTCTTTTATTAACCGATAAATATCCACCGTTTAGTTTAGATTAATTGTTTAAGACGGGCTTTTTCTGAACATAAATGCGTTTTTCCAGGTTTTTTGGCAAGACACTACGGCAGGCGCCTGCAGAAGCTGAGAGCATAAGCCATCAGCTATTGCTCAGGGCGGGCATGATTGCTCAGGAAGCTGCCGGAATTTATTCTTACCTACCTTTAGGGTGGCGGGTGCTGAGGAAAATAGAAAACATAATCAGAGAGGAAATGGATAAGGCTGGCGGCCAGGAATTGATGCTGCCTGTGTTACAACCTTTTGAACTTTGGCAGCAATCAGGCAGGGATGTTTCCTTCGGTAAGTCTCTGTTCACTTTGACCGACCGCAAAGAGCATACACTGGCTTTGGGACCCACCCACGAAGAAGTTATTACAGACCTTGTCCACCGCTACGTACAAAGCTACCGGGAGCTTCCTCTGCTCCTATATCAAATACAGACCAAGCTTCGCGATGAACCTCGACCCCGCGGCGGCTTATTGAGAGTCCGTGAGTTCATCATGAAGGACCTTTACAGCTTTGACGCCAATGAGGCAGGGCTCGATGAAAGTTACCAAAAGATAAGCCAGGCTTACCGAAATATCTATGCACGCCTTGGCTTACCCGCATTAATGGTAGAGGCTGATAGTGGCGCCATAGGTGGCAAGGATTCCCACGAATTTATAGTTGTCACAGAGACTGGCGAAGACGAGATTATTTGTTGTTCCAATTGTGGCTATGCTGCTAATGCAGAGAAGGCTCAATTCGACAAAACCGCCGAACCCATCATTCCTAGCGAACCGAATAATCTCCTTTCTTTGGAGGAAATAGCCACGCCGGAGTCGAAAACCATACAGGAGGTCGCTGGTTTTGTTGGTGTGCCGACAAGTCAAACACTCAAGGCGGTGTTTTATTTTGCTGATGGAGAATTTATCTTCGCTATCATTCGGGGCGATCTGGAGGTCAACGAAACGAAGTTACGAAATGCCCTGAAGTGCTCTGAGCTTCGCCTGGCTACGGAAGGCGAAGTAAATGCAGCTGGACTTGTAGCTGGGTTTGCTTCACCCATAGGTGTGAAGGGAATCAAAGTTGTTGCTGATGATTCCCTAACCTCAGGCTTTAACTTCATTGTTGGTGCTAATAAGCCGGGGTATCACCTCAGGAATGCCAATTACCCCAGGGATTTTCAGGTTGACCTAATGGTTGATATCGCCCTGGCTCGGTCTGGAGATAGCTGCCCCCTGTGTCGAGGCAAATTATCCTCGGCTCGGGGCATTGAAGTGGGGCACGTATTTAAGTTGGGCACCTTCATTAGTGAAAGATTCGGAGCATCTTTCTTAGATAATGATGGCGAATCCCAACCTATTGTTATGGGCAGCTATGGCATTGGACTGGGGCGATTGTTGGCAGCAATAGTAGAACAAAGCCACGATGACAAAGGTATTATCTGGCCACTATCTATAACCCCTTATCAAGTCTATCTTTGTCCTCTACATTTGAACAAGTCGGCAGTCCTCCCTACGGCGGAAAAGATTTATCAGGAATTACAGAAAGAAAACATCGATGTGTTTTTCGATGACCGTGACGACTCCCCCGGCGTTAAATTTAACGATGCTGACCTCCTGGGAATACCACTTAGATTGACCTTGTCTCCACGCACTTTACAGAGCCAGAGCGTAGAGGCCAAATGGCGCACGGAGAAGAAAGTCCAGCTTTTACCTTTGGAAAAGTTGGCTGCCGAGGTTAGCAGGCTGCTATGAAAGAAACTAGCTCAACAATCAGTGCCTTGATATGATTGACATTTTCTATCCCCAAATGTTCTGCAAAACTCCAAATCCCAATTTCTAAACCCTAAACAAATCCAAAACTCCAGCTTGAATGCCAAAACTACTCCTTTTTCAGATGTTGGAAGAGGAATTATGCAGAGTTACGCGGAGGACTATAGAAAATCAGCCCCTCAGAGTAGCGCCCAGTTCTTTACGTAGTCTAGCAAGCATTTGTTCTTGAGTTTGGTCAACTTCTTCGTCGGCCAAGGTATGACTGGGAGATTGGTAAACAATCCTTATAGCAAAAGATTTCTTGCCCTCTGCTATTTGCTCACCTCGATAAATGTCAAAGAGAGTTATCCTTGTCACTAGCGGAAAGCTCTGGATTATTTCTTCCACTCTTCTATAGTGCACTTGCTCATCTATTACTAAGGCGATGTCACGGGTTACACTGGGAAACCGTGGGATGGGTTGGTATTGCTTTGTCCCAGTAAGCTTGGTCAACAGTTTCTCTAGGTCAATTTCTATGAGATAAGTAACGCCCAAAAGTTCAAAGGCTTGTACCACTTTAGGATGTAGCTCACCAAGAATGCCTATCAGGTCATTATCAACGATTATATTAGCACCTTTCCTTGGGAATAGACCTTCATCATCGCTATTCTCAAAACTCGCTTTCAGCCCCAACTGGTTCAAGATATTTTCCACTATCCCTATGGCGTCAAAGAAATCGAGCATCTCTTTGTCAGTATGCCAGGACAATTCCAGTCTTGTGCCGCTGAGTGCAGCACAGAGCATATCTTTTTCTTGGGGCAGCTCTCTTTCCACTTGAGATTGCTTCGCTTCGGTCGCAATGACAGGAGGGTTATGTGGCAAGAATACCTTGCCAATTTCAAAGAGCCTTATGCCTGCTGATTCAAATTTTTGGTTATGTGCCAACGTGGATAAAAGACCAGACCGCAAACTGGTACGCAGGTATTCTTGTTCCCTCGTCATAGGGTTAGCCACCTTTAACGGTTGGACTTTCAGTTCAAGCCTCGGGGAAAGCTTCTGCAACTTTTCTAAGCTCACTAAAGAATAAGTTAATATCTCCTGAAAGCCAAAGCCGGTCAGAATATTGCGTAGTTTATCTTTGAGATTGCTTTGCTGGGCTACTGGTGATAATTTTGATTTTTGTGGAGGCAAAGGAGAGCTAAGCCTAGTGATTGGGATTTTTTCATAACCTATGATGCGGACTACTTCCTCCACGAGGTCGGCTGAGCATTTAATGTAACTGCGCCAATAAGGCACAGACACCAAAATCTGCGAACCTGAATTGTTCTCCTGGCACTCAAAGCCCAGAGCTTTTAATACCTTAAGAATTTCATCAATATTGACTTTCACACCTGAAAGGCGCTCCACTTCCTGGGTGGGGAGCGATATAAGTTTTGGTGCTGATTTTCCAGGATAAACATCAATTACCCCCTTGGCTGCTCTGCCGCCGGCTAGCTCCAATAGCAGTTGGGTTGCCCGTTTCAAGGGTAGCAGCGGAAGCTCGTTATTAAGTTCCTTATCAAAACGCACCGAGGCCTCACTCTGAAGTTGAAGATAACCACAGCCTCGACGAATGGTGGCTTGGTCAAAATTCGCTGACTCCAAGAGGATAGTGTCAGTTTTGTCTGTAACTTCCGAATCTACGCCACCCATGATTCCAGCCACAGCGACGGCCTTTTCTTTATCGGCAATAACCAATATGTCCGGATTAAGAGCACGCTCTGTGCCATCCAAGGTAGCTATAGTTTCACCGTTTTTTGCCCTGCGAACGATAATTTGTCCGCTTTTGAGCTTACGATAATCAAAAGCGTGCAGAGGCTGCCCATATTCCAACATCACATAATTAGTAGCATCAACCACGTTGTTAATGGGGCGCATGCCACAGCTATTCAGACGCTGCTGTAGCCAATTTGGGGAGGGGGCTATCTTAATTCCGGTAATCAGACTAGCACAATATCTGGGGCACAGGTCGGGCTCGACTATGCTAACGGAAGCGAAGAGGTTTATCGAGTCTTCTACTTCTTCGTAATGAATTGTTGGTAAGCGGAGTGGCTCACTAGTTAAAGCAGCAATCTCTCGGGCAATACCAACCACAGATAAGCAATCCGGGCGGTTAGGTGTTACGTCTAAGTCAAAAATTATATCGCCCAGGTAAGTAGCGAGAGCCACACCTATGGGCGCCTCTGGCGGCAATACTAAAATGTCTTCGTGATTATCAGAAATTCCCAGCTCCTTCTCGGAGCAAACCATGCCCGCGGAAACTATGCCGCGAATTTTAGCCGGTTTTAGAGACATAGCTTCTCCAGTGTAGCCATTTATAAGCCGGGCTCCTACATGAGCAAAAGGCACTCTCTGACCAACTCCGATATTGGGGGCACCACAAACTACGGTGATTTGCTCAGTGCCAAGGTTAACTGTGGCCAACTTAAGGCGGTCAGCATTAGGATGAGGATTTACAGCTACCACCTCCCCTATCACAACCTTATCCCAGGTGTCGCCCATGGTCTGTATGGCTTTGACCTCCAGGCCAGCCATGGTTAGCCTTTCAGCTAATTCTCTGGGGGCGAGTTTTATGTCAACATAATCCCCGAGCCATTTGAGCGAAGCTTTCATGCTGTTACCTTAAAATTTAGAACTGCCTCAGAAATCTCAAGTCGTTGCTATAAAAGAGGCGGATGTCATCAATACCATAACGCAGCATAGGTACACGCTCAACTCCTAAGCCGAAGGCAAAACCACTGTAAAGCTCAGGGTCGATATCCACCCGTGCCAGAATGTCAGGATGCACCATACCTGCACCCAGTATTTCAATCCAGCCGCTGTAGCCACACAGCCGACAGCCAGTTCCATCGCAACCTGAACATCCGATGGCCACCTCCACCCCAGGTTCCACAAAAGGAAAATAATCGCAACGGAAGCGTACTTTCCTTTCCTTACCAAAAAGGCAGCGGCAAAAGTCAAATAAAGTGCCTTTTAAATCAGCCAAGGTGATGCCCTTGTCCACAGCTAAACCTTCAACTTGATAAAACATCGATTCGTGAGTAGCGTCAGTCGCTTCATACCTATAAGCTCGCCCCGGCACTATGACTCTTATTGGTGGACGTTCTCTCTCCATCATCCTAATCTGCATTGGGGAAGTGTGGGTGCGTAAAAGTCTGGCTGTTTCTCCCGCATCTGTATCTATCCATAGGGTAGCAAACATATCCCGCGCCGGATGATGCTGAGGAATATTCAGGGATTTAAAGTTGTAGTAATCCCACTCCACATCGGGTCCTTCAATTACTTGAAAGCCCATGTTTTTGAAAACATCACAAATTTCGTTAAGTATTTGAGTGGTCGGGTGAAGGCGACCTGTCGGGAGAGGCCGACCAGGCAAGGTAACATCTAATCTTAGGGATTTCAGAGGGGAAGTCAAAAGGGCTTCCTGTAGTAATTTTTCCTTCTCTTCCAAGCTTGACTCTAAAGCTTTCTTAATTTCGTTAGCCTGAGTGCCTATCCTTGGCCGTTCTTCCAGGGGCAAAGTAGCCAAGGAACGCAGAATTTTAGTCAAAGTGCTTTTCTTCCCCAGGTGACGAACACGCCACAACTCTAGCGCTCGAGAATTATCAATCTCGTCTAGCTCATCGAGAGCTTGTGTATGAAGATCTCTGAGTTGTTCCAGCATTGACTGCCAAGGAATGTTATCTTTGTTCAAAATCCCTGGAATTCTCAAGCACAATGTCCATTACGAGCGAGCTGAGTTAATCTCGGTTACCGAGGCTACTAATGTATCAAACCCTTCAGGGTCTTTAACTGCCATCTCAGCTAACATCTTGCGGTTGATTCCTACATTTAATTTTTTCAATCCCGCCATAAACTGACTGTACGTAAGTCCTCCAGCTCGTGCTGCAGCATTAATACGAGTAATCCATAGCTTCCTGAAGTCACCTTTCCGCTCACGACGATGACGATAGGAATAATCTAAGGCATGAAGCATGGACTGGTGAGCTATGATATAAAGCTTATGCCTAGCCGCTCGATGTCCTTTAGTCAGCTCAAGTACTTTTTTATGTCGTCTGTGGGTAACTTTTCCGCTTCTGGCTCGTGGCAAGTTCTTCCTCCTTTAATTTTTGGACAGTAAATCTTTCTTTTTAGCAACAAAATAAACTACCAGCAATGCGATGCCAATAAATAGAAAAATAAGTCCCGGTATGCCAGTCCCTTTGCCTATGCCGAAAATAAAAGTACTAACGACGAGGGCTGAGCCTATCCCAGCCACCATAGAGCCACCAATCAAAAATCTCCAACCAGGGGGACCCAGTGGCTTTGGTTTTTCAGGTTTGTATAACCCTTTCTCAATCAAGGCTCTGTCTCTCTTATATTCAGTCCAGATCGCCAGCAAAGCTATCCCGCAACCAAAGACTATGCCAAAAATGGGAATTAAAATATCTGGCATTTCTCCTCTTTTATACTATATTATAGGGCAAAAGCCTCTTCACCCTCTTCTTGTCTGCCAAGGATACAGGTATCTTTTCGTCATAGAGGCGCTTAGTTCTAGGAGCCTTTTTCCGTCTCAAGTGGCTTTTGCCTAGTTTAGTACGCATGAGCTTGCCGCTACCCGTTACATGAAAGCGGTTCTCTGCCCCTTTATGGGTTTTAAGTTTTGGCATCTGTTTCTGTCTCCTTAGTTTTCTTGAGAGAAACCGGGGATAAGACCAGGGCTATAGTTCTCTGATCATTAGTGGAGCTGCTTACTACAGCTATTCCCTTTGAGGCTTCAGTTACTTCACGCAGCACCTTCCAACCTAGTTCAGGATAAACAACTTCACGCCCTCGAAACCTCAACACTAACCTCACTTTATTGCCCTGCTCCAATAATTTCTTCGTCGTTCTAATTTTTGCCTGTAAATCATGTTCTTCTATCTTCGGTCTTAAACGGACTTCTTTGAGTAAGCCAACTTTTTGGCTCCTCTTGGCTTTGCGTTCCTTTTTGGTTTGTTCATATTTATATTTGCCATAATCAAGAAGTCGGCACACTGGCGGATTCACTGCTGCTACCAGCACTAAATCAAGACCACGCTCATGAGCAGCTTGTAACGCTTTTTGTAAAGGAACTACGCCAAACTGTTTTCCGTCTTCTCCTATGAGGCGGACTTCTCTGGCTCTGATTCTCTCGTTAATTGGTAAGTCTTTAATTATGCCCTTTCTACCTCCTAGAATAGTATTTAAGACCTAGCCTCTACGGCTGCCCTTATTCTCCTTTTAACTTCTACCAGAGTTTCTATACCCAGATCCTCGCCGCTCTTTAAACGGACTGATACACTAGACGCAGCTATTTCTTTGTCACCAACTATAAGCATGTATGGTACTTTCTCCAGTTGGGCTTCCCTTATTTTCAAGTTCATCCTCTCAGACCGGTCGTCAACCTGAGCTCTAATACCATCATTCTTGAACTCATTCGCTATCTCATGCGCATAGCTAACATGGCGATCTGCTATAGGAATTACTATCGCCTGAACCGGCGATAACCAAACTGGGAAGGCACCGCCATAATGCTCTGTGAGGCAAGCTAAAAAACGCTCCATACTACCTAAAACTGTACGATGTATCATTACCACATTATGCTCCAGTCCATCTTCACCAATATAACAAACACTAAAGCGTTGTGGCAAATTGAGATCGACCTGGATGGTAGGCCCTTGCCAGACATGACCTATAGCGTCCTTGAGTTTTATATCAATTTTAGGTCCATAGAAAACCCCCTCGCCAGGATCTACCTCATAAGGCAAGTCAAATTTTTCTAGAACGTGTTTCAAGGATTCCGTCGCCTCTTCCCACATGGTAACTGTGCCAGCATATTTCTCAGGACGCGTTGATAACAACAATTCATACTCACCAAAGCCAAAGCTAGACATCATGAATTGTGCCAAGCTTAGAGCTTTGGTTACTTCTTCATCAACCTGGTCAGGTCGGCAAAAAATATGAGCATCATCTTGAGTAAATCCCCTGACTCTGGCAAGACCATATAATACACCAGTTCGCTCATACCTGTATACTGTACCCAATTCGGCATATCTCAAAGGCAAATTGCGATAACTGTGCAACTGGCTTTTATAAATTAAAATATGCCCCAAGCAATTCATGGGCTTCAGCAGATATTGCTGTCCTTCAATCTCCATCGGTGAGAACAGAGATTCTCGGTAAAATTCCCAATGCCCGCTAGTTTTCCACAAATCTAGCTTGGCAATGTGCGGGGTATAAATAATGTCATAGCCTCGCCTGATGTGTTCTGCCCTCCAGAAGTCCTCGATGATTTGTCGAATCAAAGCACCTCTAGGGTGCCAGCAAATTAGACCTGGACCAATCTCTTCGTGAATGCTGAAGAGGTCAAGTTCTTTGCCCAGTTTCCTATGATCGCGCTTAGTGGCTTCAGCTTGCCGTAACAAATAGTCATCAAGCTCCTCTTGGCTTTCAAAAGCCACACCATAAATTCTTTGCAGCATTGGCCGCTTCTCATCACCACGCCAGTATGCTCCAGCTACATGAGTAAGTTTAAATGCCTTTACCTCACCAGTAGAAGCTAGATGAGGGCCACGACACAAATCGTTGAAAGAACCTTGTTTATAGATAGTTACGCTGCTATCGGGAATCTCGTCAATCAACTCCAATTTGTAGGGCTGGGCAGCAAAAAGCTTACGCGCTTTATTCTTGCTTATCTCCTCTGTAACAAATGGTACATTCCGACTAATAATCTCCCTCATCTCGTTCTCGATTGTAGGCAAATCTTCCGGTGTTAATGGGCGTGGCAGCTCAAAGTCATAATAAAAGCCATCCTCAATTGTCGGCCCGATTCCAAATTTGGCCTCGGGGAAAAGACACTGTACTGCCTCAGCCATGATATGAGATGTGGAGTGGCGCATCCGTTCCATGTGTTCATTCCGTTTTTGTGATTTCATCTCAAATCCTCTTATTATAAATCTAGAAATCAACTATAATTCCATCAAAAAATGGGCGGTACTGGACTTGAACCAGTGACCTCTGCGATGTCAACGCAGCGCTCTAACCACTGAGCTAACCGCCCGTTTGACGATTCTAGCAAACATAACTAAACAGGGCAAACCTTTGATAATATCGAAGAAATAGAAGATTACTTGTCATTGAACGACTTAGAAATTAAACATTGAGAAAATAGAATGCTGACTGTGGCTATTCTTTACCTCTCAGCCTTACACTGCTGGTGATATTGACCTGTATAGTTTGACCACAATTAGGGCAGGTCACCTCCATAACAAGAGGCCTTCCCATCACCCTTTCTACGAGTGATGTTACTATAGAATCCATGTTATCCAGCCTCTCATCTAACATATCGAGGCGCTTAACTAACTGCCCTATATTCAGCTCTCGGTTGACTTGTTTGATTGGATCAGCTTTATCTTGCGAAACCAATTTATAGACTCTTCTCTACAACGCCTAATGATTCTAGCTCAGCTTTATCCGCTTTCATTAACTTATCAATGTGTTCAGAGACGGTGCGTTCCAAATACTTACGAAAGGCTTCCCTTGCTGTTGGAGATGACCTTACTGCCTCCTTTACTCTCTGCCATTCATCCGCGATCACTTCGCTGACCTGCTCAACGCCTATAGGCTGTTTTCCCTGCCATAATTCTTCTATCCTATCCAAAACCCTGGTCGTCATAGCTCTCTTAATACGGTCGAAAGAAAGTACCTCTTCCACAGTATATGGTTGCCCTACCTTTTTTTCAGTCATGGTACACTGCCTCCTATTAGATTCATTTACCCTACTATCATAAGCTTAGCAGCATAACTTGTCAAGGCGTTGTCCTTGCTGACCACATAGGTAACACTGGACTATGGATTTTAATAAGTTCTTTTTCAATATACTCTACAGGAGTAAGATAGGCAAGAAATTAGTGCGGACGATTGAAGTTATATTCTATAAGCTATTCAGTTAACCGGGAATTGAGCTCTGGAGGGTCTAAAGACACACTAAAGATGTAAAGCCATTCATACTCCAGTGTCTGGTTGAAGCTCTCTATCTCAGAATTATCCTTTGTTATTTTGACCCTGGAGAAGTACCCTTTAATATCTAATTTGCCGCTAGCTTTTCAAATTTCTAGGAAAACTCACTTCTATTTTTTTCTTTCAGTTTTCAAAAAGCTTGTTAACAAGGTACCAGAGATGTTAAAGAAAAATCTGCTGCAGACCTTGATCTCTTATTTTTGTACATCCTGGCATATCTTAACTTGGTAGCATGATCCATGGCAGTTAAAATATATTTTTGAGATTTTTCCGGTAGATAACAATGATATCAAGCTTAGGAAAGAGGTAAAAAGTAGAACTTTAGCAGTAAGAGGGGATTATGATAGAAGTGCCAGATACGTAGCAGTGATCCTTACACTGTCGGATATTTTCAAAGGCCAAATGGTCACACTTTCATTGACTACATGCACCTATCTACTTATTCCAGGAAGAAGGAGCAAGCCCCTAAATCCATTAACTTTTGTCTCAATCATGTCCTACCTTGGCTAATAATACGTAATCACCACTCGAGTTTGAAAGCCCTATCTATTTGCTTTGCTCTTTTGTTTCGAATGAAATTTCTAACCAAGATATCTTGGTTAGTGCAGTATGTTCGCTTTGTACCAGACTTTAACCGCATCCTGTGTTTATCTAACAAGCTGTGCCTTTCGGTTAGCGGTAACGCACATTCCATTTGTTGCACAAAGCCATGACAAAGCTCTTAATATCAGGGTTTGACGTCGTATACAAATCCGTCAGAAAACCATGTAATAGCTCACCACCTGTCATTCTGTCGGTGGGCTGGCTTGGACCAGGCAAATTAACATACACTATCTCCGTCATCATTTTTTGATATTCTATTGACTGTGGCACTAAATCACCTCTTTTCTCAATATTTTTGGTTCACATTAGCTTAACCTCTTCTCTTAAATCAGTAGCATCCTGGGCCTAGTCGGTATTTTACGTTGGTAGTCTGCTACTTCTTTTTGCTAATGTCCTTAGAAGCCACGCTTCCTGATTGTACGTAACGAACATTCCACTTGTTGCATGAATCCAGGACAAAGCTCTTAATATCTGGGTTTGACGTCATATACAAATCTGCTAGAAAACCATGTAATAACTCACCACCCGTCATTCCATCGTTGGGCTGGCTTGGACCAGGCAAATTAATGTACACTATCTCCGTCATTAGTTTTTGATACTCTATAGACTGTGGCATAAAATCACCTCCTTTCTGAATATTTTTATTTCACATTAGCTTAACCTCTTCAGAATAAGCAAAATTGTGAAACGATTATTCTACCATCCTTTTCTTCGTACCTTCGATTTCTAAATCCATATGGTAGTGGGTTTGGCTGTTGTTTTGTATTGCTAGCGAAATATTAATGATTCTTATTTTAAATGTCAACTAGCCCTTCTGCCGAGTGAGTTACTGTCAACTATTGGTCAGTGGTAATCCTGGATGACTAACAATTTAAGACCCCAAGACCATCACCACTCATTTCTAATAGGTAATCCTTCAGAAAAAGGGGGGTTCCATCAGATACCCCCTTAATAGGGCAATTTCTTTTGCTGCTCCAATATAGAGATTCATTTACTTGAATCCATCACCTGATTTTGCGATGTCTCTCTTTTACTTTTAACCCCAACTTGCAGAATGCTGGAGTATCACCTCCGCGTATTGATTTTTGACCCCAAATGGTGTACATTATTTCTAAGAAGGGAGGTGTCTGAAAATGCCGGATGTAGAAATTGGTAAGGTGACGGATTTTTTTGCTAAGCCCGTGGTAGCTGGCATAACGTTAAGTGGCACATTGAAAATAGGCGATAAAATCCATATCAAAGGCAGCACTACAGATATGGAGCTTACTGTAGAATCCATGCAGATTGAACGCGTTAATATTACCGAGGGCAAGCCAGGCGACCTTATAGGTATAAAAGTTCCCGATAGAGCAAGGCGAGGGGACAAGGTTTATAAAGTCACTGAATAGCCTTAAGCAGGTTTGCCATTTCAATGGCGCTTACTGCAGCAGTAAAGCCTCTATTTCCCTCCTTAGCCCCCGCTCTCTGGATAGCCTGCTCCAAAGTATCAGCTGTGATGATGCCTTGTATTAGTGGTAAGCCAGTATCCAAACTCACCTTGCCAATTCCCCTGTTTACCTCGGAAGCAACATACTCAGAATGAGAGGTACCGCCACGAATCACTGCGCCAAGACACACGATACCATCGTACTTATTACTCAGTGCTAACTTTTTACTTATAATCGGGATTTCTAGACAACCTGGAGTCCAGACAATATCAATGTCACTCTCAACGACACCGTGGCGCAACAAAGCATCTCTTGCTCCTTCAAGCAGCTTTGTGGTTATTAGCTCATTAAAGCGCGAAACAACCACGGCAAACTTAAGCCCTTTGCCTATCAGGATACCTTCATAATGCTTAGCCATTACTTACCCTCCTGTATACCTAAAATATGTCCTAACTTCTTTTGCTTGGTTTCTAAATAACGGATATTATAAGAGGTAGGCGGGGCTATCAAGGGAACAGCCTCGACTATCCTAATTCCATAGCTTTCTAGCCCAATCACCTTCTTGGGGTTATTGGTAAGCAATCTAATATTATGTAAACCTAAGTCGGCCAAAATCTGGGCGCCCACCCCATAATCTCTCAAATCAGGAGCAAAACCTAAAGCTATATTAGCCTCCACAGTATCCAGTCCCTGATCCTGAAGAGCATAGGCACACAGCTTGTTGTGAAAACCAATTCCCCTCCCTTCCTGTCTCATATAAAGAAAAACACCTCTCTCTTCTTTGGCTATACACTGTAAAGCCATCTCAACCTGAACCCCACAATCGCATCTCAAACTACCGAAGACATCTCCAGTCAAGCATTCACTGTGAACACGTACCAGCACAGGCTCATCTCGATTCCATTGTGATATGTCACCCTTAACTAGGGCGATATGTTCAGCGGTGTCAACAGCACTTTTATAAGCCACGGCTGTAAATTCGCCGTACATAGTAGGCAACTTAGCCTCGGTTACTCTTTGTACCAGTTTTTCATGACGAAGACGGTAGGCAATCAAATCAACAATGGTTACAATTCTCAAATTAAACTTAGAAGCCATAGCCTCGAGCTGAGGCAGACGAGCCATATCGCCATCTTCATCCATAATCTCACATATCACCCCAGCAGGATAAAGTCCAGCTAGCCTAGCCAGGTCAACAATAGCTTCGGTGTGTCCTGCTCGTACCAAAACCCCACCTTCCTTGGCTCGAATAGGAAATATATGTCCTGGCTGAGCCAGATCCCCCGCCTTGGTATTAGGATTAAGCACCGTTTTTATGGTCTGGGCTCGATCAGAGGCAGAGATACCGGTAGTTATTTTGTCTTTTGCCTCAACAGAAACTGTGAAGGCAGTGGAGTAGCGTGATGTGTTATTGGTGACCATTAATGGTATTCCCAACTCATCAAGCCTTTGACCAATAATAGGAAGACAAATCAGTCCCCGACCATACTTAGCCATAAAATTTATCGCCTCAGGAGTAACCTCATCAGCGGCCATGGCTAGGTCTCCTTCATTTTCGCGTGACTCGTCATCAACGAGAATAATAAACTTGCCTACCCTTATATCTTCAATTGCTTCTGGAATGTTAGCCGTCACCGATGGCATCGTGGGTTCCTCCGATAAATCCATATTCCCTAAGAAATTCAAGGTTCAAACTCTGTCTTTTCCGTTCCTGAAGACCTTCAACATATTTAGCTATGACATCTGTTTCCAAATTGACTACATCTCCAGGTCTTTTTCTCCCTAACGTAGTATGTTCCATAGTGTAAGCTACTAGAGACACAACGAAAGAGAAACCATCAAGGCCTACAATAGTAAGACTAACACCATCAACGGCAATAAAGCCTTTATCTGCCATATAAGGCATTAGTTTAGCTGGTGCTGAAATTCTAATAATACGGGCCGTTTGTTCGCTAGTTACATCCATTACTTCCCCCGTATCATCAACATGCCCCAATACTAAATGGCCACCAAGGCGCCCCCCCACCACTAGTGCCCTTTCTAAGTTTACTTGGTCGTCATAATGAAGTCCACCGAGATTAGTGCGGCGTAATGTCTCAGGCATCACATTAACACTAAAGCCGCGATTTTCCAAGGAGACAACAGTTAAGCAAACGCCATTAATCGCCATACTATCGCCCACTTTTGTCTCCTCAAGCACGTTATGGACTTCAAAGGCTAATCGATCCTGGCTTGCTTCCTTCACTATACCAATCTCTTCAACTATCCCGGTGAACATGTTATGCCTATAAAATTTCCGCTTATTGCGGTAATTAGTTCTCCACGTATCCACTAACTAATATATCATCGCCAAGATTCTTGAAGTCAATTCGACTAAGACGCAGTGCCTTAGCCATATTGTCAACGCCTTTCCCCCCCACACTCACAGCCTCATAGCCGCCAATAATGACTGGTGAAATGAAAGCCAACACCTTATCTACTAAGTGGTGGTCAAAAAGTGAACCTAGAAGTTTGCCACCCCCTTCCACTAAGACAGTGACAATCTCCCGCCTCCCCAACACCTTCAATAACTCCACAATATCTATCAAACCCTCCCTAACTGGTAACTCCAGCACTTCGGCACCCAACTGTATAAATTTTTCCTTCTTTTCAGGGTCAAAAGGTGCTGCTACAGCAAGCAAAACCTCACCTGGTGACTCAAAAATATGCGCGTTCAATGGTACTCTTCCTTTGCTATCAACAACAAGGCGTAGAGGCTGCATTTTCCCTATGCCACCTCTACCACCACAGCCTTTAGCAGTAAGGTGAGGATTATCAGCAACAATGGTATTCACGCCTACCATTATGGCATCAACAGTATGACGCAAAGCATGTGCATACTTCCTCGCCACTTCTTTGGTTATCCATTTAGAATCACCGGTTTTAGTAGCAATCTTGCCGTCAAGGCTCATGGCAAATTTGGCCACGACAAATGGTAAACCCGTAGTAATGTGCTTAATATAAGCTTCGTTTATTTCGTAAGCTTTTTGCTGACACATACCCATATAGGTCTTGATGCCTCGTTCATTTAGCCTGCCTACTCCGTGCCCTGAAACCATTGGGTTAGGATCAAGCAAGGCTATACAGACTTCTGAAATGCCAGCATCGCTTATAGCTTGAGTGCAAGGTGGAGTACGTCCATAATGCGCGCAAGGCTCCAGAGTAACATACATGGTAGCACCCTGCGCCTTATCACCGGCCTGACGAAGTGCCATGATTTCAGCATGCTCCGAGCCAGCTGGTTGAGTATATCCCATGCCGACAATAAGTCCATCTTTAACAACTACTGCCCCCACTGCTGGGTTAGGGCTGGTATATCCCATAGCTAATCTAGCCAGAGACAGAGCACATTCCATATAATGCTGGGGAGGCATTACCATCTACCTCTCACGGATAAATCCCTTGCCATGGGCTGCTAGATGTAGATTCGCTTTGCCCTTAGTGTTTGCTCCTTGAATAGCTAGAACCATATAACTTTCCACACGTAAAAGTCAAGTTTGACAAGGATATTTGTCCATTGCCATCCTAATAATACAGGGTAATTGATAATTTGCCAACAAATTGAGTAATGCATGGGTAAGATGCCCCTTTACTGTCCTCAGCATTGATTGTAACAACTGCTTGAGTGAAGTGCAAAAAAAGCAAGTGTAAATAGAGATGTTGCTGCTCTTTGTGTATAATGTATATTGTAGAAGTGAAAAGGGCTTTTGAAATCATTGACCATGTTGCTGATGTTGGCATCGTCGCTTATGGGACAGATGTCGAGGAACTCTTTTCCAACGCTGCTCTGGCTCTGTTTAGTCTGATCACTGAGCCTGAAAGCATTGAAGAGAAATCACACCTTGATTTGGAAGTAAGCAGCGATGGCAGAGATAGGCTGCTCGTTGAATGGCTTAACGAACTCATTTACCTCTTTGATGTCGAACATATTTTGTTCAACCGGTTCGATATTAAACGTTTGACTCGCAATGAACTTAAGGCTACCTGTTATGGAGAAGGCTTCGACCCCATGAAACACAAGATAAAGATAGGGGTAAAAGCAGCCACATATCACATGTTAAAGCTAGATAAAAACGGGGATGGTTACAAGGCACAGATAATCCTCGACATTTAGGAGCGAAAGATATGGCACGATGGCAAGAACAACTTATTAAATTAGACGATTATCGCTGGAAGATTCCCGAGAATTATAAAACTGGCATGAGGGTTCCCGGCCTAATCTATGCTAGTCAGGAAATGCTGGAATCTATATGTGAGGAGCAAACACCAGAGCAAGTTGCCAATGTTGCATTTCTTCCCGGTATAGTAGGTTACTCCTTTGCTATGCCCGATATCCACTGGGGCTACGGCTTCCCTATAGGTGGAGTGGCAGCAATGGATATTAAGGATGGCGTAATTTCCCCTGGGGGAGTAGGTTACGATATCAATTGTGGTGTAAGATTATTGCGCACCAGTCTCAGCAGAACTGAAGTACAGCCCAGAATTAATCAACTCATTAATGAATTATTCTTTAATGTGCCATCAGGCCTTGGCTCTGAGGGAAAGATAAAAATAAGTCAAAAAGAGATGAACCAATTGATAGTTGAGGGGGCTCGTTGGGCAGTGAAGCGTGGCCTGGGTTTTGAGGAGGATTTGGACGTCACTGAAGATGGTGGTTGTCTGGCTGGTGCTGATCCCAATAAAATAAGCGGCAAAGCGATAAAGAGAGGCATGCCTCAAGCAGGCACACTGGGCTCAGGAAATCATTTTCTTGAGATTCAAGTAGTAAAGGAGATATTTGAACCCCACATAGCCAGCATTATGGGCATCACCGAGATAGGTCAGATATTGGTTCTAATTCACACGGGCTCTCGTGGTTTTGGTCACGAAGTATGTACAGACTATTTGCGCGTCATGGAGGGGGCAGTATCTAAGTATGGCATAAAACTCCCCGATCGTCAGCTTGCTTGCGCTCCCATAGAGTCAAGAGAAGGTCGAGATTATTTAGCTGCTATGGCCTGTGCTGCTAATTATGCTTGGGCGAACCGCCAATGTATTGCCCACTGGGTTAGGGAAAGCTTTTCTAAAGTTTTCAGTAACAATCCTGATGAGCTGGGTATGAAGCAGATTTACGATGTCGCCCATAACATAGCCAAAATGGAAGAGCATACAATAGATGGGCGCAAGCTCAAAGTTTGCGTCCACCGCAAAGGAGCCACCAGAGCTTTTTCGGCAGGCCATAAAGATGTGCCAAAGTGCTACAAAGAGATAGGGCAACCTGTGCTCGTGCCCGGGGATATGGGACGTTGTTCCTTTGTCGCCGTGGGCACTCAAAGGGCTATGGACGAGAGCTTTGGCTCCACTTGTCATGGTGCTGGGAGAGTATTAAGCCGCGGTGCTGCTAAGCGGAGTACGCAAGGTAGAGATGTAGCTCAAGAATTAGAGAGCAGAGGTATTACCATCAAGGCGGGAAGCTTCTCTTTGCTGGCTGAAGAAGCATCCCAAGCTTACAAAGATGTCACTGAAGTTATAGAGGTGGTTCACCAAGCTGGCATTTCTAGAAAAGTGGCTATGGCTATACCTATGGGCGTTATCAAGGGTTAGATTTCATTTGTTGTCGTGAGTGTAGCAGAGAATCTGGCATGGGACGAGCTATAATTCAACTTCCCCTTCCTCAGTTCAGCAGTAATGTTTCCTTAGAGGAAACGATATTAAGGCGCAGGTCGGTTCGTAGATACTGTGCAGAGGCGTTGCTCCTGTCTCAATTGAGTCAGATACTTTGGTCAGCCCAAGGCATTACCGGGGGGAGAATGTTTAGGGCAGCGCCCAGTGCCGGAGCTACCTATCCTCTGGAGATTGTTGTGTTCGTTGGCAGACAAGGTGTCATTGCCAGTGAGGTCCCGATGCAATCGGGACAAGCTCCAGAAGCATTACAGGCTGGCATTTACCGCTATGAAGCAGATTCTCATTCGTTGAGCTTGCACAAACTGGGGGATTTAAGACCAGATTTAGCCGGAGCAGCTCTGGACCAAGAGTTTATTATCGAAGCCCCCGTAGATATTGTCATCTGTGCTCTTTATCACAGGACCTCCTCCAGATATGGCAGACGTGGAGAAAGATATGTTCACATAGAGGTGGGACATGTGAGTGAAAACATCCATCTCCAAACTATAGCTCTAGGTTTAGCCACAGTGGAAGTTGGCGCCTTTCATGATGAAGAGGTAAGAGAAATTCTTGGGATGGAAGAACGAGTTAGGCCCCTATATATAATGCCACTGGGCAAACCACTGTGAAGAAATGTAAAACACGTTAAGCATTTTTTACCAAAGTCTGCCTATAAGCATATCCGGCACAAGTAAATTGAGCTTCGAACCTCTTCGCCATCTCAGTAAAGAGAGCATTCAGCAATGTCATTTTCACTCCGTTCAGGGCCAGGATGACAAGTGCTGAAGGGCTCAAAATGGCAACTGGATGTACTTGAACAACCCCACTAAACTTATTTGACTGGCAATGTAGAAAGCTGTAAACTACTCTTACCACGCAATGGAACAACACCATGAAGCTCGCTGAACAGGTGCTTAAGGGGGAAAGCTTGATCCAACCACGCGTAATCAAGTTGGTAGAAAACGAAAGCAGCTCCATAAAAAACTATAGAACAAGCATTAACTTATCACTTGCTTAGGTCAATTGGGCAAAATGAACAACTGAGTAGTTGTATTGTGAAAGTGGAAAGGGGAGAATTCGACCTATACTCCATAGCTGATGAAATCTCCAAATCAAGAAACTTTTTAACTGATTAGTTATGTCAGTAACCACCAGAATAAGTTTAGATGACCAAAAGTTATGATGTCGCCATAGTCGGTGCCGGTCCCGCAGGTATATTCGCTAGCTTAGAACTATGTAATGCTAGCCTTAATGTTTTACTTCTAGACAAGGGGAGAGAAATTGATGCTCGTGTTTGTCCCGTTCAAAACGGAAGTAAGTGCTGTGTGCTCTGCTCACCCTGCCATTTAGTAAGTGGTTTCGGAGGTGCTGGAGCTTTTAGTGACGGCAAACTGACTTTGTCCACCCAGATAGGTGGCCGGCTCGAAGAATTGGTAGGTTCTGATCAAGCCCGTGCACTCATAGAGTATATTGATTCTGTCTATCTCAAATTTGGCGCTCCTCCCGAGGTTTATGGAATGGGGGGAAACACGGCCGCGCTGGAGCAAGAGGCTACCTTAGCCGGGCTCACATTAACCCCAGTTAAATTACGTCACTTGGGAACAGAGCTCTGTCACGAAACATTAAAGGCTATGCAGAATTATCTGTCACCTAAAGTAGATATAAGGCTGAGAACAACAATCAAGAATATTGTAGTTGACGATAGGTCGGTCAAATCTCTTGAAACTAGCAACGGTGAAAGCTTAAGCTGTCGCTATTTAATCTTAGCTCCAGGGAGAGAGGGAGCAGAATGGTTATGCAACGAAGCGCGGAGACTTAAACTAAGCCTTTATTCCAACCCTGTAGACGTGGGTTGTCGAATCGAAGTACCAATGGCAACCATGGAGAAGCTAACTTCGACATTGTATGAATCAAAACTCGAGTTTTATTCCAAAAGTTTCAATGACCGGGTTCGAACATTCTGCATGTGCCCTGGAGGCGAGGTAATCATGGAGTCCACAGGCGGTTCCGACCCTGTGATTACAGTCAATGGTATTGGTTATACCCAACCCAGGACAAAAAATACTAACTTTGCCCTTTTAGTAAGTACTACCTTCACTGAACCCTTCCATGAACCTATTGCCTACGGCAAGTATCTGGCAAGGCTAGCTAATATCCTTAGCGGCGGTGTGTTAGTGCAGAGATTGGGAGACTTAATGGATGGTCACCGCTCCACACAAGCTCGCCTCCAGAATAGTCCCATCAAACCAAGTTTAAAGGCAGCAACTCCAGGAGATTTAAGCTTCGCTCTCCCGTACCGTTATCTCAAAAGTATAATGGAAATGCTCCAAGCTATGGACAAACTGGTTCCGGGCATCACTTTCCCCCATACTTTGCTTTACGGGGTAGAGGTTAAATTTTACTCCTGTCAGCTAAAGTTGACTTCTTGTTTAGAGACCGAGATCGCCAATATCTTTGCTGCTGGCGATGGTGCCGGTGTAACTCGAGGCTTAGTCCAAGCCTCAGCTTCAGGTATAGTGGCAGCTAGAGAGATACTAAAGCGCTTAGGCAAGAAATCTTCTCCAATAACATGAAGCATCCCACTTTTTTTGGCATTGATCTAACTGCAACAGAAGCTAAACCTAGCGCCTGTTTAGGATTGGATAGTAAATTCCAACTTGTTTACCTTGGCTTTTTAACCGGGAATAGTGAAATCATCGCTCTGTTAAATTTCTATGTACCCCGAGTAATAGCAATTGACGCTCCCTTGAGCTTACCATTCGGATTATGTTGTCTTGAGGAAAGCTGCCCTTGTGAGCCAAAATTCCCAGAGAAGAACAGGCAATGTGACCAAGAACTGAGACAGCAAGGAATTCCTTGTTACCCCATTAGCAAGAGAACTTTTATCAAAGGCTTGATTTACCGTGGCATTGAACTCAAAACCAGAATTGGTCGCGAGGTGAAGCAGGTTAGTCAAGTCATTGAGGTCTATCCCTTTGCCGGCAAAGTTCGCCTATTTGGGAAAACCATCCCTCGGAAAACTACAAAACAAGGGACGAGCTTCATCAGAGATAAACTAGAAGACATCCTACCTAGTCTGAAGCCATATTCCGGTATGCTCGACCACAACTTTTGTGACGCCGCGGTGGCAGCTTACACTGCTTTGCTGCGTCACCGAAATAAGGTGGACACTTTAGGTAGTAGTGAAGAAGGGGTAATTGTCATCCCAATTTGACGTTCAACTTCTTTCTTGTTAAACTAAGACTTGTCTAAAAATACTGTTGACCAATAAATTGGGCAGCGGAGCTCAGATTTAATCGGAGCAACTTCAAAAATCTAGAGGTGAAAGGCTGCCGAAATGCCAAAATTAAACAGCCGTAACTACGGTAGGAGGTAAAATGGAATTAACTTTAAGTGTTATCAAAGCGGACGTCGGCGGCTACGTCGGACATTCTTCCAGCCACCCCGATGTAATACAAAAGGCTAAGTATAAATTGGAACATGCCCAAGGGCAGGGGCTGCTCATAGACCATCACGTTACAGTTTGTGGCGACGACCTCCAGCTGATAATGACTCACCAACAGGGCGAAGATAGTGAACAAATCCACAAATTAGCCTGGGATACATTTGTGGAGTGCACTACTGTAGCTAAGAGCTTGAAACTACATGGCGCCGGGCAGGACCTTCTAGTTGATGCCTTCTCCGGTAATGTGAAGGGTATGGGGCCGGGCACGGCTGAGATGCAGTTTTCCGAGCGCAAGGCTGAGACCATAGTTATATTTATGGCGGATAAGACAGCATCTGGTGCCTGGAATTTACCGCTATATAAAATGTTTGCTGATCCTTTTAACACTATTGGACTAGTTATTGCTTCTAATATGCACTCTGGCTTCACATTTGAAGTCCACGACGTCAAAGAGAGCAAGAAAATCAGTTTTAACGCTCCTGAGGAAATCTACGACATGCTAGTTTTCCTTGGCGCACCAGGCCGTTATGCCGTTAAAGCGGTTTACCATAAAGAGAGTGGTGAAATCGCTGCTGTCTCCTCTACTCAGAGATTATCTTTTATGGCAGGCAGATATGTAGGCAAGGATGACCCTGTCTGTATCGTTCGCTCTCAGGGGAATTTTCCCGCCGTGGGTGAAATACTGGAACCCTTTGCATCTCCTCACATAGTAGAAGGCTGGATGAGAGGGTCACACCACGGACCCTTGATGCCGGTAGCTATCCGGGAAAGCAATCCCTGCCGCTTCGACGGTCCGCCGCGAGTAGTAGCTGCTGGTTTCCAACTTGCTAACGGCAAGCTTGTCGGGCCTCGTGACCTCTTCGATGACCCTGCTTTCGATGAGGCACGTCATCAAGCAAATATTATGGCGGATTTCCTGCGCCGAATGGGTCCGTTCGAACCGCATCGCCTGCCACTTGAGGAAATGGAATACACTACTATGCCCGAAGTATCGAAGAAGCTGGCACCAAGATTCCAAGATATCTAACAACAAAATGCCGAAGCTTCTCTTGGCTACCTCCAATCCAGGGAAAATCAGAGAATATCGCTTTCTCCTGGATAGTCTTGGTTATCAAATGACCACGCTAACCGAGGAGGGCATAACAAGAGTAGTCACTGAGTCAGGGAATAACTATGAAGAAAATGCCCGGTTAAAAGCCATTACTTATGCCAAATTAAGCCAACTTACTACTCTTGCCGATGACTCAGGGCTGGAGGTGGATGCTCTTAATGGGAAGCCAGGCATACAATCAGCTCGCTTTGCTGGCGAAACTGCTACTGATCCAGAGAAGGTGAGCTTACTCTTGGCTAGACTTAATGGTGTTCCCTGGGAACAACGAACAGCCCGTTTTAAGTGTGTCATTGCCATAGCTACTCCAGGAGGTCACTCAGAGCTATGCTATGGCGAGTGCCAGGGCACGATTGCCATTGAGGCTAAGGGGAAAAATGGTTTTGGCTATGACCCTATCTTTCTCCTTCCCGAGACAGGTAAGACCATGGCTGAACTTCCATTAGCAATAAAAAATCAAATCAGTCACCGTGCCCGAGCAAGTCAGCAGGCACGACAGGTACTCCAACGACATCTTATATAACTCGTGTATCAAATCATTCATAGTTAACCTCATAACCTCGTGTGGAATTCCACTCCCTCAATCGGAATCTCGACCAAAGCAGAAAGGGCGAGGGTGAAACCCTCTCCCCTTGTCACCCTGACAAATCTTCGATTTGTCAGGGTGACCGAGAGCCTTACGAAGTCCTTTTTTGCGTGGTACAAATTCCCTCCCACCAGAGAAGGGAGAATTATAAAGGAGTTCTGCCATTAACTATAAGTAGTTAACTCAACTCGGTACCAGTGAACTTGCTAAGGGAGTATCCATGCCGATTTCATCAGGATAAAATCGGTCATCAAAGTTCTAAAGCAGACCACCATCATTTGATGAATTTCCTCGCCGTGGTGGCATCAGTAATAACACAAGTAACAAGACTTTTTTTGATATTTAAGGAAAATTTAAGGAAAAACTATTGACATTCGAGTAATGGATGACTTATCCTTGTATAAAGTATAAAAAGGGAGGTGAACAGATGCAAGCATACTGCATGAAGTGTCGTGCCAAGAGAGAAATGAAGAATACCAGAAGCATCATCATGAAGAACCGCAGGCCGGCCACTCAAGGCGTATGTCCCGTATGTGGGACCAAGATGTTCAGAATAGGAAAGAGTTAAAGCTAATACTGCGGATAGTAGAATCAACGGAAAGGCTGGGTATCTGTACACCAAGATACCCAGCCTTTGGTTACAGGCTACACCCAAGGTTATTGTGTTCGCTTAGGGTAAAAATCATGCCTGCATTACTTATGGGAATCTAATTCAGCCAGCCTGAAAAAATCCATGGGCTGCTGAGTATCATAACTCTATTAAGCGCGTTATTAAGAGCACTGCGACGCCAGCTATGACTACTCCTAGTTTTTGACGAAGATATTAATGATCTCAACTACACCCAGGTAGCTCAAGAGCACGATAACACCAGCTATGACTACACCGATTGCTATGGGAGGAAAGGCCCTCCTCCAATCCATCTCCAGCAGCCAGGCCAAAATAGTCGCCGTATATACCCCAGTAAGAGGCAAGGGCACAGCCACAAAGAAGAGCAGTCCCCAAAAGCCATATTTATCTACTTTTGGCTCACCTCTTTTCCTTAAGCTATCAAGGTACTTGTCGAACAACGGGATTCGGGTCAGGAATTTATCATGTAGCAAAGGTAAGACGAAAAATATGGGAAAAAAAATCAGAGCGTTAACAACGACCGCTATAAGGAAGACAGACCAGGGAAGTAGCCCCAAACGTATGCCCAACGGTATTCCTCCCCTCAATTCACTGATAGGCGAGACAGTAGCTAGCAGAAACTTAGCTATGTCCCATATGTCCAATGTCATTATATGTTTCCAAAACCGCAATGCTTATGACCGGAAGGCATAGTTTAACATATGCTATTATACCGTGTGGTTGTTGCAAACTACTTAATTCAGTGCTATGTTTTATTGAACTCAGCTTAAGGCAGGAATGAAGACAAGGAAATTATTTGGCACCAGCGGCATCCGGGGCATAGTCAACCATGATTTATCGCCTGATTTCTGCCGCCTGGTTGCCTTAGCCATAGGCACTGCACTGCCTCTAGATTCCACAGCTTGTATCGCTACCGACACCAGAATAAGCAGGGATTTAATTAAGGAAGCAGTCAACTCGGGCTTGCTTTGTTGTGGCATAAACGTAGTTGACTTGGGCATTTTGCCTACCCCGGCGCTGGCATTGCTCACCCGGGAATCGGGCTTCGCCGCTGGAATCATGGTCACTGCCTCTCATAATCCCCCCGAGTTCAATGGAATCAAACTCTTCACAGAGGATTCACTGGGGTACAGCCAGGCTCAAGAGGCGGAGATAGAAAAGATTTTTTTTGGAAAACAATTCCGTAAGGGGAAAAGAGGAACTTTAGAACAGGCACAGGATGCGAAACAAAGATACCTTTCTTTTATTAAAGGTAAGTTTTCTCTGCCAGGATTTAATCACCGCCTGAAAATAGTTGTCGATCCCGGTAACGGCGCTGCCTCCAGGTTTGCCAGCGACATCTTTGTCCAGATGGGCCTTGATGTAATACCTGTAAATGACGAGCCCGATGGCTTTTTCCCAGGGAGAAATCCCGAACCCAAGGAAGACACTCTCCAGGGCACAGTTGATTTCCTAAGGCAACATGATGCTGAATTGGCTATTTGCTTTGATGGCGATGCCGACCGGGTAGTTTTCTGCGATAAAGAAGGTTTCCTTGGCTTCAACGAGTCAATTGCTTTCATCTCGAGACTGGTCGTCAAGAAAACAGGAAGGAAAAAAATTGCCACCACAGTAGAGACTGGAACTCTTCTTGACCTGGCCGTGAAAGACCTTGGAGCAGAGGTGGTCAGAGGCAGAGTCGGTGATGTTGCCGTCGCATATTTAGCCCAGGAACTCGATGCTGCCTTAGGAGTAGAGGAAGTAGGAGTCTACATCATCCCCGAGGCTGGCTATTATCCCGATAGTATTTTCGCCTCTCTAACCCTGTTAAGTCAGCTAGCTGACCCTGGTGAAATCAGGCAATTCTTCCAGAGCATCCCCAGACTGTACTTTGAAAAAGCCATAATTTCTTGTCCCAATGAACTCAAGGAGTCAGTTATGGCTCGAATAAAGGAAAAGGCCCACCTCTTTACCCCCGATAAGATCCCGACTAAAATCGAGAGTCTTGACGGCTTGAGGCTGGAATTTCCCGACTCCTGGATGCTTATCAGATCCAGTGGTACTGAGCCTGTCATCAGGGTAATCTCTGAGTCAACGTCGCAAACACAGACCAATGAGCTTATAAGCAAAGGTAAAGAGCTTGCTCAAAGTCTGGTGGAGAGTAACAGATGAAAGGCGTATTTCTCTGTGGTGGCCGCGGCAAGAGGATGTTTCCCATAACTGAAGATAAGTTCCTCCTTGATTTTCTTGGCCAGTCATTGCTCGAGCATCAAATCAAAGTAGCCTGCGAGGCAGGTTTGAGTCGTTTTGTAATCATTGGGAATCCGGAAAACATGGCAAAGATAAAGCAAATAACCCAAAAAATTCCCGGGATAAAAATTGACCTTGCTCTACAAAAGGAGTCATCAGGCATCGCTGACGCTCTAAAAAGCGCTGAGTCCTTCCTGCACGGGCAACTTTTGGTAATAAATCCCAATGATGTTTTTGCAAGCTCAGCATACATCAAAATCATCGCTGAAGCTGCAAAAGCCACTGCCACTTCTTATATCCTGGGCTATCAAGTCCAGAAATACTTCCCGGGAGGCTATCTCCAGATAAATTCTCAAAATGAATTATTACACATCATGGAGAAACCCAAACCCGGCGAGGAACCCAGCAACCTGGTAAACATTCTGATCCACTACCATAACAACCCTGAGGAGCTTTTACATTATATTGAAACCGTGCAGACAATCAGGGATGATGTCTATGAACACGCCCTGGATAACATGGTGAAGGCAGGACACAAGATCAAAGTGGTTTCCTACGACAATTTCTGGGCGCCAATAAAATATCCCTGGCACATCTTCAAAGTAATGGAGTATTTTCTGGACAATGCTCAACCTCATAGATCTCCTTCAGCTCAAATATCTGAGAAGGCGAACATCGAAGGGAAAGTTGTCCTGAGTGATAATGTCAAAGTATTGGAAAATGCTGTGATTCGGGGCCCTGTGTATATAGGGGCAAATTCCATCATTGGCAACAATGTCCTGGTGCGAGACTACAGCCACATTGGTTCTAACTCCGTTGTTGGCTACTCCACTGAGGTAAAGCACTCCTACATCGGCAATCATTGTTGGTTCCACTCCAATTATATCGGTGATTCTATAATAGACGACAATTGCTCTTTGGGCGCCGGCACTGTGCTGGCAAACTTTCGCCTCGACGAAAGGAATATCCACATAAAGATCGGTGATAGTCTGGTAGATACCGGCTATGATAAACTAGGGGCAATTGTAGGTCGAGGTTGTCGTATTGGAACAAACGCCAGTCTCATGCCCGGGGTTCGAGTCGGCCCTGATTCTTCCGTGGGACCCCAGGTGTGTTTGCGCCAGGACCTGGAGGCCAATAAGATAGCTTTGCTTGAGCCTCGATACCAGGTATATGACAATGAAGCAAGACTCGACGAAGTCAAAAGGCAGAAGCTGCTTAAGCGTTTATAGAGTTTGTTGAGTTTATGGAGTTGGTAGAGTGAAAATTGAGAGATTTAAAGGTATTAGGCAACTCAATGAACTGGGGAAGTGTTGGATAAAGGAGGCTTAAGATGTGCGGCATCATTGGCTATTGTGGCAAGAAGCCAGCAGTTCCCATTATTCTAGAGGCTTTAAAGCGTCTGGAATATCGAGGCTATGACTCAGCAGGCATAGCTTCCATATGTGATAGAAAACTACTGATACGGAAGGATGTCGGCAAAGTTGACGAAGTCATCCAGAAACACAACCTGGCAGACCTTTCCGGCAATGTCGCCATCGGGCATACTCGCTGGGCAACACATGGTGCTGTCACTCAATTCAATGCCCACCCCCATTCTGACTGCCGCGGCAGGATAGCTGTGGTTCACAACGGCATTATTGAGAACAACCAACGACTCCGCCAGGAACTCATCAAGACAGGACACCAGTTTAGCTCGGAAACCGATACTGAAGTCATCCCTCACCTCCTGGAGGATGAGCTCAAAAACGGATGTTCCCTGGAACAGGCGGTGTTAAATATAACTTCAAAGCTCGATGGCTCCTACGCCTTTCTGGTCGCATCCCTTGATGACCCGGGTAAGGTCGTAGGCACAAGGAAGACCAATCCCCTGGTTGTGGGCATTGACGCCCCCGACTACTACATTAGCAGTGATGCCCTAGCCTTCTCTCAATATACCAATCAAGTGATGAGTTTGGAGGATAATGAAGTGGTGATGCTGGCACAAGAAGGAATCGAATTCTTCGATGCTCAGGGAAACAAGCTGGTCAAGCGAGCCAAGACCCTCGACCATAGTTGGACCGAGAGTCATAAGGAGGGTTACCAGTACTTCATGCTCAAGGAGATAATGGAGCAAGCCCAGGTGCTCAACCACACAGTCCAGCAAGATAAGAAGAAATTCACCAGGATAGCACTGGATATTCTGAGGGCGAGGCAGGTGATTATAACTGCCTGCGGCACCTCTCGTTACGCTGCTCTGGTCGGCAGATACCTCTTTTCGAAGGTGGACAAGAAGTTCTGCGATGTAATCATGGCTTCTGAGTTTGGTTATTTCGCCGACTCTGTGGATAGAAACACCGTTGTTATCGCCGTTTCCCAGAGTGGCGAGACCGCTGATGTAATCGAGGGGGTAAAAGCCGCTAGAAATGCTGGAGCTCAAGTTATTTCCATCATCAACCGACCTAACTCCATACTGGCTGACCTGAGCCACGAGGTCATCTACCTCAATTGTGGTCCTGAGATAGGAGTAGCCGCTACTAAAACTTTCCTGTCCCAACTAGCCATATTCTACCTGTTATCTTTCTCCATGGTTGACTCTTTTAGTGAAGCGGTAGTCAGGCTTACCGACCTGAATAACAGGATAACCACAGCTCTTGACTGGAACAAAAGCGAGCTTATCCAGCTCAGCCAAAAGCTGAAAGATAAGAACGATTTCTATTACATAGCCAGAGGAATTAACTTTGCCATCGCCTCTGAAGGTGCCTTGAAGCTAAAGGAGATTTCCTATATCCATGCTGAAGGTATGCCTGCCGGAGAACTCAAGCATGGCACTTTAGCCCTCATTGAGCCCGGCACTCCAGTGGTGGTGATTTGCCCTGCCGACTATACCTTTTCCGAAACACTGAGCAATGCCATGGAGGCTAAATCACGTGGCGCCTATATTATGGCTGTCTCTGACAGGGAAAGCGATATCTATGATTCATGGATTAGGATCCCCGAAGTTGATGAGCTACTCTATCCCATGGTCAGCGTCGTTCCTCTTCAGCTCCTGGCTTGTTATCTCGCTGTCAACCGGGGATTCGACCCTGACAAACCCCGCAACCTGTCAAAATCGGTAACTGTGAAATAGAATACAAGAGTTTATAGAGTTGGAAACTCAACAAACTGAGGTGAAGGTCCTGGCCGGCATACCTGCCTATAATGAGGCAAGATATATCGGAAGCGTAGTCCTCCAGGCAAGGCAATATGTGGACGAGGTCATTGTCGTTGACGATGGGAGTACGGATAACACTGCCGGGGTTGCCGAGCTCGCCGGCAGCACTGTAATCCGCCATGCCGCAAACAGAGGCAAAGGCGCAGCCATCCAGAGTATACTGGCAGAGGCAAGGAAGAGAAAGACAGATATCCTCGTTCTCCTTGATGCCGATTCTCAGCACGACCCTAATGAGATTCCCGCTCTCATCAAACCCATCTCGGAGAGTTTTGACCTTGTCATCGGCTCCAGAGAGGCCCAGAAAGATAAAACTCCCCGTTACCGCCGCATCGGGCAAAAAATCCTTTTGAGCTCAACCCAGCTTGCTTCAAAAACCAATATCTCCGATTCTGAATCCGGCTTTCGCGCCCTTTCATTAAAAGCAATAAACGAACTTGATTTGAAAGAGAAGGGGTTCGCCATAGAATCAGAGATGATAACACGCGCCGCCGATAAAAACCTCAAGATAACCGAGGTGCCAATCTCAAATATATATACCATGGATGGCTCAACCCTCAACCCGATAAGACATGGTATAGAGGTCCTCAGTCGGGTAATAGCCATGATTTCACAGAGGAGACCCTTATTCTTCTTCGGACTGGCAGGTGGTGTCTTGCTGCTGGCTGGTCTCATCACCGGCATCAGAGTACTCAACATAGCTGCCACAAAAGGCGACCTGGCCATAGGCAGCACAATAATGACCACCCTGCTCATTATCGCCGGTATATCGAGCATCTTCACCGGCATAATCCTGAACGCCTTAAGCAGGCCAAAATAACCAGAGCATAAATCAGCCCACCGATTGTGAGTAACCTTTTCCCAATCTATCCTGTAGATAACAAGCAATAACTACGCTACTATTACAGTAACATGGAATAGCAAAGGCAGTTGGAACAAGCTGAAAAAGCCCTAGAGGGTGCAAGAGACGGCAACAAAGCTGGGTACTATAGTTTATTCCACGATAATTATGCCCACCAAGTTATGTAAACTCAACTGCAGATAGAGGCTGGAGTGCCGGGTATCATGACGAAAAGTTCGACTCGAGTAGCGCAATATCCCGATAGGTGTTGCATTCTAGTACTGGTAAAGATTCAGCCCTTCTTTTGCATTGACAGACACTCATAGCCGATGCGTAGAGTCGAGGCTTATTCTCAATTACAAGGCTAGGATGAATCTCGCCACTGCGGACTGTGGTGCTAACCTCCAGAGTCATGCAGCATGAGACTAAGTTCTCGCTTTAAGGGTCATCACCTACTGAAACCTCATCTGTATAATAGCTATGGAATATCTGCAACCACTGTGATACCCGAGCAAAAATAACCTCTGATATATCGAGCCATTCTGACGAAATAGCTGTGCGGCTTCACATGATACGAAGTGCTCCAATACATTGCCTTCAAGCGAAACCCGTGCTTGAGCAGAAGACAGCCAAGCGTTTTTGGGTCAAACCAACAAGTGTGTTCTGGATTCATAGCGAAATTATCTTTGAGGGTGATCTCGATAAATCTCCAGAGGAAGAAAGGATTGGGAGTCGCGATTACGAGATTGCCCTCAGGCGAAAGATGTCTTTTTACGCTCTCTAGAAATTTCCCTACATTGGACAAATGCTCAATTATATTAGCTGCAACTATCACCTGAAATTTGTCCCCGAGATCCAGATTTTCCGCATCCCCAACAACGCAGTTATAGCCGAGCTCGTTAAGCTTAGCAACCCCAATTTCATTGAAGTCAACCCCAATGCAATACTTAGCATGCCTGGTGATGAAACCATGCATGTAATTATTACCATTCTTTGGCACGGCACTTTTGATATCGCCAACACAGCCAATGTCTAGGACTGATTTCCCTAAGATATTTTCGCGAATGATTTCGTACATATCTCTCTTTCCCATTTTGATAGAGACGTAGCACTTATGCCTTATATCTCTGATTTCGATCATCATTATCTTACTCCTAATGACTCCCTATCTTGCTCCGCACCTCCCAAAGTAATCGTCATGAATGAGGCAATCGATTGGGTAGGAGCAAAGCCCCTCCCATGGCTAGGCTTTTTACGTGATTTTACCAGCATAACCCCCTTGGGGGAAAGCCAAGGTTCATTTTGTGTGGGAAATCAACTTAGCCCTGAAATCTGGCTAATTGTTATTCCATGTGTTTTTTTCTAACATAAACAAATATAAATAGTAGAAGTGTCCAACTCGCTATGCTTGACTAATCTAACCCCGAATTCTAGACTATTGACCAGTGCCCTAGAGCAACCAGAACTGGAAATAAAGGTAAGGGCAATGTAGCGCAGTAAGGCGTGAACACAGCAGAAACGAAGCAGGACTTGATAGAATCCATTCAAAACGATAGGGAACGGGAAGCCTGTATCCTGCGATATTGCTGAGGCACCGATGGTTGTAATCATTGTTCTACTTTGTGTTTTCTCGTTACTGATTATTTGGCAGTTTTTAGGATATCCCTCACTAATGGGCTTTATAGCCCTTTGGGGGAATCCAAAGAAGAAAGACTATTCTTACGAGCCATATGTATCAATTATCATCCCGGCGCTTAATGAGGAAAAAGTTATTGAAAAAAGGATTGACAATTTGCTTCAGTTGGATTACCCCAATGAGAAATACGAAATTATCGTCGTTGATGACGGTTCTACTGATAATACCTATCAAATTGTAGAGGAATTGGTAAAAAAGCACGAGACAAACTCTGAGCCGCACTTGAAGCTCGTAAAGGCTATGGAAAGAAAGGGGAAGGCATCGGCAATCAACCTGGGGAAGCAGCATGCTCAAGGTGACATTATGCTGGTAACGGATGCCAATTCCCTCTTTAACAGGAATGTGCTGAAAGAGATGATGCCACACTTCGAAAACCCCAATATCGGAGCTGTTGGAGGCAGGTATGTTGTTTCCAATCCTGAAAGCAAGCTCGCTTCTTCTGAATCTTTCTACTGGGATTTAGAATATATCATGCTCCGAGGAGAGTCGGCGTTACAATCAGCATGTTTTTTTAATGGGTCAATAAATGCCTGGAGAGGTAAAATAATAGAAGCAGATAACAAGGTACTCAGTGAGGACTTGGAGATGGCAATACAAGTCAGGCGCGCCGGCTATCGAATCCAATATGAACCTGAAGCCGTGGCTAATGAACCAGGTGCCACGACCTCGGTTGATCAGATAAAACAAAGAAAAAGGACCGCCATAGGGACGCTACAATGCATGTTCAAACATCGAGTATATTTCCTGCTTCCTAGGGACTTGTATAGCTTGCTTATATTTCCCTCTCACAAGGGTCTGGCTATGGTGTCACCGTTTACACTTTCCGCCATCCCCATTCTATATATCATAGTTCGCAGCAGCACCATCATAATCCCACATCTTGTGGCAACTATATTGGCTTTTGTCCTGATGTTTGGCATACTGATGCTCTTAAGAGCTAGGCTGATGAAGCCTGAGAAGAGAACGGTGAGAGCCTCAATACCCTCCATATTCAAGACAGCACATTATGTCCTGCTTAACGAATACATCATATTGTTAGCCTGGAGGGATTTTCTGTTTGGCAGACATTCCGTGTTATGGGAGAAAGCAGAATCAACAAGATAACTGAGATTTACACCGTCCGCTTAGTGTTTGAGGCTAGAGTCTGCCTGGGACAAGATGATAGCCATGCCTAAGCGGTTTTTGGTCCGAAACAAGGTTTTTATTCATGCTAAACAGGATTAGAAATATTTACACTGAGAGACCTAACGAGCATTTCCTGAAGGAGAAAGATAACTGGGCACCTCTAGTTTTTGGGCATCCGTTTAGCATACCACTACTAAGGTTAATGCAAAAATTGCACCTTAAAACCCACCCCAATGTCATCACTCTTGCCAGTTTCCTTCCCATCCTCGCCGCAGCCTACTTCTTTTTTTGTGACAAGCTCCTGATTGGTGCATTTTGCTATCTGGGTTATTTCATCGTTGATGGCCTCGATGGGAAATGGGCTAGACTTACCGGCAGAACATCAGAATTAGGTGAAAAGCTGGATTACTATCTCGGCGTCCTGGGCAACCTCGCCATGTACATTGGATTATGGTATAGCCAGTATTACCTGGCAGGCGACTGGCTTATAGGTGCCGGCATCATCGCTGCTCATTATATTATCGTGGTTGCCATAGGGATATTCATCCGGCAACCCCACTACAAGACAATCTTCCCAAGGGTTCGCTCATACTATTCTCCACAAGAGGAAGGCTTTGGAACTTTCTTTGTAGCACCTCTATTCAACGTGGTTACCATCCTATTTCCCCTGCTGGTGCTGTTCCAGTTTATTTCATTTGTAATACTTCTTGTCAGGCAAAATGAAAGACCAGATGTTAAAAGAGGGATTAAAGGGTTGCTTAAGACCTGATGGCAGGCATAAATATATCGGAAAACGGGAGGCCATACTCAGTATAAGGATATTGCAGGCAGCCAGACTTTCATATTCGTAGGTAGAGGCGACGCGTGTTTATTACCAGGCTCCCGCAATAGCAAAAATCAATCAAAGTCTTTGGATAATTATCCGGCTTACAGTTGACGTTTCCAAACAACACCTAATCCTCATCCGGAGGCCGTTTCTTTACCTTGGACTCCGCCAAGTATTGCTTTATCACCTCTTTCGGTTCCCCCATGGCAGCCACGACACCTCTGTTGAGCCAGATTACCCTAGTGGCAAACTTCTCGATAGTGCCCATGGCATGGCTCACCAATATCACCGTTCTCTCGCCCATAATCCGTTTCATCTCAGCCTCGGCTTTCTGGCGAAATGCAGCATCGCCGGCGCCCATAATTTCATCAATCAACACAATGTCCTTATCGCAATGTATAGCAATGGCGAAGCCGAGCCGTAAGCGCATGCCGGAGGAATAAGTCCTCACCGGCATGTCTATGAAATCACCCAGCTCAGCGAATTCGATAATGGCATCGCTTACTCCGTCTATTTGCTCTTTAGTCAACCCCATCATGATGCCGTTCAGATAAATATTGTCCCGCCCGGAAAGCTCCACATTAAACCCGGTGCCCAGCGAGAAAAGGGTGGAGACCTCGCCATTAACGGAGACCTTACCCTCGTCGGGGGGATAAATTCCGGCTATCACCCGTAGCAGAGTACTCTTCCCCGAGCCATTCCTGCCGATAATTCCTACGGTTTCCCCACGCTCCACAGTAAAGCTCACATGCCTGAGTGCCCAGAACTCGGCGGGCGAGTGCGGCTGGTTATGAGACCTCTCGAGAAGAAAGCTGAGCGTTCTGGAGCGTCGTCGTTTCTCCATCTTGAACTTGATTCCCAGGTCGCTGACCCTGATCATTCTAAATTGCCTTCACTAGCTTGCTTTCATCGCGTGAAAAATACCACAGCCCTATCAGGAGTGCTACAAAAGCAACTGCCGTGCTCACCAGGGCATACTCTGTGGGCGGCATACCGAGAACCACCACATTTTTATATGACTCCAGCAACCCGGCAAAGGGGTTGCACACCAGATACAGCGTAGTAAGCCTTTCTGGAATCCTATCCTCGACCGAGTATAAAATTGGCGACAAATAGAAACCCAGCCTGATAAGAAACTGTATGATATTGCGCAAATCAGAGAGATAAGTCCCCACGACAGAGACTATCAGGCAAGCTCCGATGGTGCCTATCAACTGGATGAGTAAGAGCAGCGGCAGCCAGAGTATGTTGGCTGTGAACGACGCTTCGAATATAAAGAGCATAGGCAGCAGAATAACGAAGCCGAAAAGCCAGTCAAAAAAGCCGATAACAATCCCGGATAGCGGCAGTATGACCAGCGGAAAGCGCACGCTCTGTATCAACCCCGCTTTTGAAGTGATAGAGGTAACCGAATGGCTCAGGGAAGCGGTGAACCATCTCCAGGACAGCAGAGCAATAAAAAGCAGCACCGGAAACTGGGGGCCGCCCCGCCCGAAGATATAGTGTACCAGGATAATATATATGATGAGTAGCAGGAGCGGATCCAGGAAGCTCCATACAAAGCCGAGGACCTTGTTCTTATTCTCAGCTTTCATCTCGAACCTGACTATATAGTACAGCAGTTCCCGTTTCTGCCAGATGTTTTTAAGTTGCTCTATAATTGAAGCGATGGCTCAACCTCCGGTCAATCTCCAGTAGCTTATTGGATTCTGTCTCCCATTTGAATATCTTAGCCGCTTTCAGGGCATTTCTCCTCATTGTATCATATTGCCGCTCAGCAGCAAGCTGCGTCCGGATAGGCAACATCGGAGAGTAGATGGACTCCAGTCTCCCGTAGTGCGACCCTCCAGAGTCGTGTGTTTTTGTCGTTCTGAGTCCCGATCTATCCAAACGAAGAAATCCAGCAGCTCCAGACTGAAGCCTCATACCACATTCGTAAACACCCTCTTGCCACATCGTCTGTGAATCGTTCCCAACGCCTTCCATTTTTGAATTATAATTTGCCATTTTTTATTTTGTCCATTGCGAGCCTCGATCCATCAAGGCGTAGCAATAATAGTGCAAGTATCTGATAGGCTGGTACAGCATATGGGAGAAGCATAGTAAATGTTCAGAGCGGTGCGCAGATATCTGGCCACATTCACAGCCCTCGTTCAGTAACTTAGTGACACTTCTGTATTTATCATTGCGTGGAGCGAGATTCCTCAATCCAACTGTGGCAGTCTCCACAATCTCGTGAGGCAATGGCACGGAAGATTACTACCAATGATAAACATAAAAGATGTCACTAATCTATCTGAACTAGATCGGCTCTCCGCTATAGAGAGTTGAGAGCCAGAGAACAGGATATCCCTTAATCAGAAGGTTGGAGTTGGAAGATTAACCAACACTTTCTTCCAGTATCATTGTAATAGCGCCTTTGGGGCATACTGCAGTACAAATACCGCATCCTTTGCAATAGTTATAATCAATCTCAATCTGATTCTTATTGCTATACTTTGTTATGGCTAGGTCGGGGCAAAGCAGTCGGCAGAGATCACAGATACTGCACCTCTCCTTGTCTATTATCGGTATATGTGTTCTTCCTTCCACAAGTGTCAGCCTATCGCCTTTCCTTATTTATCCCTGGTGTATTTGATTGGACTTCGTTTTGCCCATCCTAAATCCGATATCCATAGCTTTTAAATTCAGCTCTCTCTGCCTTTCTGGAATAATTTCCTCTATTGCAGATTTTAGCGCCTTCTTAGTAACTATGCCGGTAATTTCTACGGCTGCGCTTAAAATGATTACATTAGCAGCTATTGCTTTATTGAGTTGCTCGATTGCTGTCGTGGTAGCAGGAATCCCTACATATTTCAAGCCTTTCATCACCTTGGGAGTAAACCGCTCGTCATAAATGACAACTCCTTCACCAGGTTTGACCCGTCCAATGTATTCGTTATAAGCATTCTGGTACATAGCAATCAATATATCGGCAGCAATGACGTAGGGAAAGATTATTGGCTTGTCAGATATCACCACTTCGGCTCGACAAGCTCCGCCTCTGGCTGCTGCGCCATAGGAATTCGTGCTGCTGACCCATTTTCCATCATCGAAAGCTGCTTGACTCAGCATGGTGCCAGCCAGAACAATACCCTGTCCTCCAAAACCACATAGCATAGTTTGCTTAATCGGTGTCATTATTGAACTCTCCGGTTATTATCTTACCCTTCAGTTCTTTTGTTGGTAAGTTCTTAGCCTTCTTCGCAGTGATGCATTTGTCCATAAGCTCCTTGATCGTATCTACAGGAGTATCAAGTTGGTTGTGTCTGCCAAATTGAGTTGGGCAAGGTGATAGAACTTCGATGAAGCAAAAACCATTAATTTGTAATGCCTTCTTAATGCTGGCTTTCAGGGCAAATGGCTGAGTTACCGAATACCTGGCCGCATAGGTGGCACCAGCAGCAAGAACAAGCTTGCACAGGTCAAATGGCTGATAAGGATTTCCTTGAGTTGTTGTTCGTGTAAAGGCACCTGCTAACGTGGTAGAGCAGACTTGACCTCCGGTCATCCCATAAACCATGTTACTGGCACAGATAACAGTCAGGTCTATATTTCTACGTGCGGCATGAATGAGGTGGTTTCCCCCAATATCTGCCAAATCGCCATCCCCACTGATAACCATCACCGTCAATTTTGGGTTAAACATCTTGGCTCCCGTCGCAGCAGGAATAGCCCTGCCATGCAGAGTATGAAGAGTATCAGCATTAAAGTGGGGGCTTGGTATCCAGCCAGCACAACCTATACCGGAGACGAATAACATCTCATCCATGTTTAACCCGAGATCATCGATTGCTCTAAAAATCAAACCCATCAAAATCCCATGACCGCAACCGGGGCAGAAGGGGGTTGAAGTTAGTCCTGGTCGCAAATATTGTTCCATATCCCTGGGCATTATAAGTGCCTCCTCAATTGCTCTATAATGGTATCAGGGTATATGACTTCTCCATTGGTTTGAGCAAATGAAACTACCTGGCAAGAGACATATTTCCTTACCTCTCCAGCTACCTGACCTCTGTTCATCTCAGGAACAAATAACACCTTAGCCCTTGCTCCGATATCCCTTGCCAAGCCATCGGGAAAGGGCCACAGGGTTTTTAGCCTGAGCATCCCGATTTTTCTCCCCTCCTTCCGCAGCATCTCAACGGCAAATAGTGAACTCCTTGCCGTAAAGCCATAACTGATAACAACCACCCTGGAGTCTTCTAAATAATATTTCTCACAGTCAATAATTTTTTCCCTGTTGTTTATTATTTTCTCATTTAGCCTTGAAACCAACCTGTCATGAACTATAGGATCGTCGGTTTTTCTGAAACCATAACTGTCATGCGTCGAGGAAGTCACCAGCAGTTTCTCTCCCTCACCAAAAGTGGGCATGGGTGGCACACCATCCCTTTCCTCAGTACCAAAGGGTGCTGCACCAGCTTTCTTCCTGCGGTTGAATATCTCAATCTCCTTCACTACGTCTATCCTCTCTCGCAGGTG
>Ga0172365_10000093_pt1 | contig 47767 bp, 57 predicted proteins | sample LakKivSesite48cm_FD_114535 | JGI IMG/M metagenome (GOLD analysis project Ga0172365, IMG submission 114535) | Sediment microbial communities from Lake Kivu, Rwanda - Sediment site 48cm | ecosystem: Environmental > Aquatic > Freshwater > Lake > Sediment | place: Rwanda: Western Province, Lake...
ATATTGACTTAAGCGACTTCCTTGAAATTAAAGGATATCCATTTAAAACCCAGCGGGAAGAAAAAAGTTTATTGGCGAAGGAGTGGAGAATTATCGCGAAAAGCTTGAGAGCGATTCCGTCAGAATGGTATGGCTTAAAAGATATCGAGGAACGTTTTCGTCAGCGATATCTAGATTTAATTTTAAACAGTGAAGTTAAAAAACGTTTTGAGATACGTTCTAAAATCATTCAGACACTTAGAGAATTTTTAAATAAAGAAGGATTTTTAGAAGTAGAAACTCCCATTCTTCAAACATTGGCCGGCGGTGCCACTGCTCGCCCCTTCAAAACAAAATTAAATATTTTAAATATTCCCTTGTATCTCCGAATCGCTCCCGAACTTTATTTGAAAAGATTAATTGTGGGAGGTTTTGAAAAAATCTACGAAATTGGCAAAAATTTTCGTAACGAAGGACTAGACAAAACGCATAATCCCGAATTTACAATGATGGAACTTTACTGGGCTTATCAAAATTATGAAGGAATGATGGAGTTTATAGAAAAATTAATAGTTTATATCATTAAAAATTCTTTACCCAAAACAAAAACGCCGCTCTTAATTAATTATAATGGTCAATTAATTAATTTTGAGTCGCCGTGGCCACGTCAAAAATTTATTGATATTATTAAAAAAGAGGTGGACTTTGACCCTTTGACGGCGGATGAAAAAACAATTCGTGCTTTTTTGCAAATTAGAGGAATTTCCATTACCGAAGAAATGAAAAAATACGATAGATGGAATCTATTGGACGAGATTTATAAAAAAATCTGTTTGGAAAAGGTTATTCAGCCAACTTTCATTATTCATCATCCTTTTGATTTATCTCCCTTAGCAAAATCAAGGGTTGAGAATGTCAAAGAAACTGAAAGATTTCAATTGGTTGCTGCTGGAATTGAATTTGTCAACGGTTATTCAGAACTAAACGACCCATTGGATCAAACCAGACGTTTTAAAGCTCAAGAAATGAAGAGAAAAGCTGGCAATGAAGAAGCAACGCGGTACGATAAAGATTTTATTGAGGCGTTAGAATACGGTATGCCGCCGACGGCCGGCGTAGGAATCGGCATCGACCGGTTAATAATGCTTTTAACTAATACACCTTCAATTAAAGAAGTTATCTTTTTCCCTTTTATGAAAAATAAAAAATAAAATATGCTTACAAATCTATTAAAAAATATTAGAGAAAACCCAGAATTTTATAAAGAAGGATTAAAAAAAAGACAAGAAAAAATTGAAATTATTGATAAAATTTTAGCTTTAGACAAAGAATACAGAAGCAATTTATCGGAAGTAGAATTTTTAAGAGCGGAGCTTAATAATTTATCAAAAGAAGCAAAATTTAGTCAGGACCACTTAGAAAAAGCCAGAGCAACCAAACAACGAATAAAAGAATTAGAAAGTCAATTGTCTCCGCTTGAAGAAGAGTTGGATGGACTGCTTTATCAAATTCCTAATATTCCTTTATCGGATGTGCCAGTAGGAAAAAATGAGACAGAAAATAAGGTTTTGAGAGAAGTAGGAAAACGACCTTCATTTACTTTTCAACCAAGAGATTATCTTGAATTGACCGAAGATTCGTGGATTGATGTTAAAAGAGCGGCCAAAATTTCGGGAACGCGCTTTGGATATTTAAAAAATGAAGCCGTTTTTTTGGAATATGCCCTAGTGCGGTGGGTAATGCATAGTTTACAAGAAAAAAGATTTGTTCCAGTTATTCCCCCAGCTTTTATTTCTTCTAAATCAATGAAGGCAATGGGTTATATTGACCGCGAAAAAGATTTAGAGGAGCGCTATTTTTTCCCTCGAGACGATTTGTTTTTAATTGGAACGGCTGAACAGGCTATTGGTCCAATGCATATGGATGAGATTTTGGAAGAAAAACAATTGCCCCTTCGTTATATTGCTTTTTCCCCATGTTTTAGAAGAGAGGCGGGGTCATATGGAAGAGACACTAAAGGAATTTGGCGAGTTCATTATTTTGAAAAATTGGAGATGTTTATTTTCTGCACGCCGGAACAATCGGAAAAAGAGCATCAATTAATTTTATCAATTGAGGAAGAATTAATGCAGAATTTGAAAATTCCTTATCGGGTAGTACAATTATGTACTGGTGATTTAGCGCATCCTTCAGCCAAATCTTTTGATATTGAAGCGTGGTTACCAAGCCAAAATCGTTATGCCGAAACACATTCTTGCAGTAATTGTACGGATTTTCAGTCGCAAAGATTAAATATTCGTTATAAAAGCAAAAAAGGATTGCGCTTTGTTCATACCTTAAATGGTACCGCTTTTGCCATAGGAAGAATTTTAGCGGCCATTATTGAAAATTATCAACAAGAAGATGGCTCTGTTGAAATTCCGGAAATTTTAAAAAAATATTTATAAATTAAAATAAATTTTATGCCCTTCTCTTCTTATCAAATAAGAAAAATTCAGAAAAAACAACAAAAGAAGAGATTGTTTTTGTTTGTTTTACTAATTTTGATTACTGGCATTGGCATAATTAGCACGGTGGCATTTTCTCCTCTTTTTCGAATTCAGCAAGTTATTATCCCCGAAGCCCATTTTGTTAAAATCAGCGACATCTATCAAAAAATCAATCAATTTTTAAACAATCAAAAAATTTTTCATTTAATTTCAGTACCGCCCAATCTGTTGTTTTTTTCTTCATCTGATTGTCAATTGATTAAACAATCATTTGCCGCTCTCGAATCCGTCAATTGCCAAAAAAATTTTCTCAATAGATTTTTAAAATTTGATTTGAAAGAAAGAGAGGTTGTGGGAATTTTTTGTCCAATTTCTACGAATGAAAGATGTTTTTATTTTGATAAAGAGGGGGTGATTTTTGCGCCAGCCGAAAATAAAGAAAATCAAAAATTTTTAATTAAAGAAACGGGCGGTCGGATTTATGTTTTAGGAAACAAAATTCTCAATGAAAATTTTTCTTCAATTTTGCAAATCAGGGATTTTTTTATTGATAAAATTTTTCTAAATTCCATTGAGATTAATAATTATGATGTTATCTATCTTTTTGATAATGGTTTTAAATTATTAATATCGATACAGAAATTGAAAGAATCTGCCAATCTATTTCCCAAGCTTTTAGAAAATGATTTTACGTTGAAAAATTTGCAATATTTGGATATGAGATTTTTGCCAAAATTATATTACAAATAAAGACTTATTTTGCTATTACTAGTCCAATAATTTCTTTGGCGCCATTTTCTTTTAAAATTTTGGCTCCCTCTTGAAGAGTGGCGCCGGAAGTGAAGACATCGTCTATAAGAATGATTTTTTTATTTTTGATAAGAGAAGAGTTTTTAATTTGGAAAGCACCAATAATATTATTGAGACGATTTTCAAAATTTTCTACTTGGACTTGGGGTGGAGTATTTTTTTTACGAATCAAAACATTATTAACCAAAGGCAATCGAAAATAATTGGCAAAGACCCGAGCTAACTCCTCGCTTTGATTAAAGCCGCGCCAGTTAAAGCGTCGGTGATAGAGAGGAATAGAAATGACGAGGCAATTAGAAAATCGCGCTTTCACATCGGGCCAAATTTTTGTCCAATAAACTATTAGGATGTCACTTAAAGTAAGCCCTATTTCTTTAATAAATTGATATTTAAAACAATGGAGGAGATTTTTAACTAAAGGATTATTATATTCTGTGGCGCAACCAAGAAAATCCAGATAGGATTTTTTATTGGAATGGTAACATTTTTTCAAGACGCCAATTCTTTTAAGACAAATGGGACAAAACAAAGCCGAATAAATATTGATATTTTTAAAGCAGTTAGAGCAGAGATAACGCCGCTCTTCAGCTTTAATAAAAACGCCGCAATTTAGACAAAAAATAGGAAAGAGACAATCCGAAATAAAATTTTTTATTCTACCGAGACTTAACATTGTGGATAAATAATTGTTTTAATATCTAATTTAAATTATAATGAGATAGAACGAATATAAAATTAATTCTAAAAAATATTAAAAAAAAATAAACTATGCGCGCTTTAGGAATTGATATTGGCACAACTAATATTAAAATGATAGAGCTTTCCGGAACACTCGATGATATTACGTTGGAAAATTACGGTATCTTAGAAACTTATGGTTATCTCGAAAGAAACAATGCCGCCATCCAAACTAATTATTTTAAATTAGTAGAAGAAATTACTACCGATTTACTAAAAAAACTCCTGCTTGTCTTTAAACCAAAAACAAAAAGAGTATTTTTTTCTTTGCCTGTCTTTTCAAGTTTTATTACTAATTTTGATTTACCCTTTATTAATGATAAAGATATCGCTCGAGCGGTTCCTTTTGAGGCAAAAAAATATATCCCCATCCCGCTGGAAGATTTAGAAATTAATTGGATGGTCATCAGCAAAGAAGAAAAAGACGAGAGAGGAAAAAGCCAAATTGTTTTAATTGCAACGCCCAAAGAATTAATTCAAAAATATCAGCGCATAGCTCAATCTCTGAATTTAAATTTATTAGGATGGGAAATAGAAGGACTGTCTATTGTTCGCTCGCTTATTGGGGAAGATAAAACACCCATGCTTATTGCGGATATCGGCACCCAAATTAGTAATTTATTTGTCATTGAAAGCGGTTTTTTAATAACTTACGAAACTTTAAATATTGGAGGCGCCGAAATTACTCATATTATTAGCCAAAGTCTTGGCGTTACCAAAGAAAGAGCAGAGGAATTTAAAAAAATAAAGGGATTTAAAGTTGCCCCCCAAGAAATGGGAGTGGTTAATGTTTTGATGCCGATTGTGGATAATTTTGGCAATGAAATTTTAAGAATGGCAGATATTTATTATCAAAAAACTAATAAAAAAATAGAAAGAATCATTTTAACTGGCGGAATGGCCAATATGCCAGGGTTAGATGAGTATTTTACTAGCTTTTTGAATCTGCCGGTTGAAAAAGCTTGGCCATTTAAAGGAATTAAATATCAGCAATATCTTGAGCCCCTATTAAAAGACGTTGCTCCATATTTGTCGATTGCTACCGGTGTGGCCATTAGGGGCTTGGAATGACATTTAAAAAAGGTTATAATATATATAATATATAAAAAAACTTGTCTAAAATTATGGCAGATTTTCAAATAGTTGAACCACTTAACAGAAGAAAAACCTCGGGTTGGTTAGGGCGTTTAATTACCCTTTCAATCATTCTATTAGTAATTACCGTGGGTTTATATTTTGTTGCTTTATTTTATCAAAATTATCTTAATAAAAGCATTAGCGCCCTGAATGAAAAAATCAAAAATTTATCGCAAGAGATTTCTATTGAGGACCGCAACGAAGTTCTAACTTTTTATTCCCAGTTAATTAATCTTAAAAGCTTGCTATCTAATCATTTATATCCATCCAAAATTTTTTCCCGCCTGGAATTGATTACTCACCCCCAAGTAACTTTTACTGGATTTTCCTACGATTATAAAAATCTTCTTTTGAAATTGGAAGGCTATGCCAAAAATTTAGATATTTTAGCCCAACAAATTTTAGCATTCCAAAAAACCACCGATTTTACTAAAATTAATCTTACTGATATTAAAACTATGACTGATAAAGTTCAATTTGGGTTGGAGATTAATTTTACTTCTACTTTTATAAAATAAAAATATGAAAGAAATAACAAAGAGAAACATCAGTATAATTTTCATTGTCATTCTTTTTGGAGCGACGATAATCATTTTCTTTTTATTAACTTGGCCGGCGTTAACAAAAATTTTTGATTTAAATTATAATCTTAATCAAATTAAAAATGAATATGAGAAACAAAATCGGGCGGTTCAATTAGCAAAAAGCATTATTGAACAGTATAAGAATTTAAATGATGTTAATCAAATGATTTCTTTGACGATGCCGCGAACAGAGGAGTTATACAACGTGCTGGTTCAACTAAATAAAATATCCGAAAACAGCGGATTAATTATTCAAAATCTATCATTACAAAAATCAACTCCCACCTCTATTTCAACATCTACAAATCAACAAGAATTGATAAAATCAATGCAAACCATTATTATCACTCTTTCGCTTAACGGCACATACGAATCTTTTAAAACATGGTTAGAAGCGATAGAAACTAATATTCGTTTAATGGATATCACTAGTATTACTTTTGCCAGTTTGACTTATGGAGAAAAATCCGGCGGTGCAAATTTCTTTAATTTCAAAGTCAATTTAAATCTCTATTATCAACCATAAATATGGAAACAGTGGAACAAAAACCAAGAAGAAATATCTTAATTTACATCATTATTATAATTTTGATTATAGCCATCGGGGCGGTTTATTTTGTGTTTTTTGCACCGGAAAAATTAAGAACTAATTTAACTCAAACTCCAATCACTGTTAATACGGCGATTGAAGAAGTGGGGAAAACAGCAACAAAAACAGGAGTTTCTCTTTCTTTATCTAGCAAGGCGACTTCCACGGATGTCACAGGAGGTTTGAGTTCTTTAAAATTAACGCCAGAGAGCATTTTAAACGACCCTGTTTTTCAATCGCTTCATCCTTATGCTGAACCGGTAGAAGTTCCAATCCTTGGCCGTCCCAATCCTTTTATTCCTTATTAAATAAAAATATAAAATGATTCCCAATAAAATTTTAATAGAGCTTTTGGTAAAAAATAAAAAGATAGAATCATCGTTGGCCGATAAACTTTTAAAAGAAAGCCAAAATCTTAATCGCTCGGTTGAAGAAATTATTTATGAAAGAAATATTTTGCCCGAAGATGTAGTTGCTCAGATAAAAAGCGAATATTATAAAATTCCAGTAAAACGTTTTACTAAAGAAGATATTATTCCTAGTGAAGTGTTAAATATTATTCCGGAGGAAGTGGCCCGAACTCACCGAATTGTTGCTTTTAAAAAAGAAGGTGAAACTTTACATGTTGGAATGCTGGCGCCAGATGATTTAAGAGCGCAAGATGTTCTGAAATTTATTGCCAAACAAAAAAAATTAAATATTGCTATTCATTTGGTTACTAAATCAGATTTGGAAAATCTTTGGAAAAACTATCGTTCTTTTGCAATGCGATTGAAAGAGATTCAAGATAGTGTAGAAATTTTTCGCCATCAAGCCAAACCCTCACATAAACTTTATCAACAGCGAGTAGTGAGGATTGATGAAGCAAGTGGTGTTATTGCCGAGGAGGCGCCTATTATTAAAATTGTTTCTACTATTTTAGAAGAGGCCGTTGAATCAAATTCTTCGGATATTCATATAGAACCAATGAAAAACAGATTGCGCATCCGATTAAGATTAGATGGCGATTTAAAAGAAATTTTATCTTTACCTCTGGAATTACAACCAGCAATTGTTGCGAGAGTTAAAATTTTATCCGATTTAAAAATTGATGAAACTAGGATTCCTCAGGATGGACGTTTCCGAACTATTATAGACAATAAAGAGATAGATTTTCGCGTTGCTACTTCTCCTACTGCTTTAGGAGAAAAAGTTGCCATCCGTGTTTTAAATCCATATGTGGGATTAAAAACAATAGAGGATTTAGGGATGAGAGAATATCATAGAAAATTGATTCTTGAAGCCATTAGCAAGCCTTTTGGAATGATTTTAGCAACCGGTCCCACTGGTTCGGGTAAAACAACTACTTTATACGCTATCCTTCAGGGATTGAATAAAGAAGATGTTAATGTTGTTAGTTTAGAGGATCCGGTGGAATATTTTATTGAAGGATTAAATCAGTCGCAGGTAAAGCCGGAAATCGGTTATGATTTTGCTTCGGGTTTGCGACAAATTGTCCGACAAGATCCGGATATTATCATGGTTGGTGAAATTCGTGATAATGAAACAGCGGCTTTGGCTGTTCACGCTGCCCTAACCGGTCATTTGGTTCTTTCGACACTTCATACAAATAATGCCATTGGTGTTATTCCTCGTTTGATCGATATGAAGATAGAGCCGTATCTTTTACCAGCTTCTTTAATTTTAATGTTGGCCCAAAGATTGGTTGGACGATTGTGTGACAATTGTAAGCAAAAAACAGAGGCGACGGGCAGTTTAAAAGAGGAGATACAAAAAACAATTTCTAATTTACCAAAAGAATTAAGAGAAAAATACCAAAGAGAAAAATACGAAATTTATCTTCCTCAAGGGTGTAAGGAATGTAATTTTAAAGGAGTGAAAGGGAGGGTGCCGATTTTTGAAATTTTAAAAATGACGCCGTCATTGGAAGAGATTATTTTAAAAGATCCCTCGGAGACAAATCTTAAAAACGAAGCGGAAAAGCAAGGAATGGTAAATTTGCGACAAGATGGAATTATTAAAGCATTGGAAGGGGAGGTTTCCGTTGAGGAGGTATTAAAAGAAACTGTGGAAATGGAAGAAAATTTGGTATAATAAAAATATGGCAGACATTTTTTATAAAGAAAAATTAGAAAGTTTATTAATGCTGACGGCGCAAGAAAATGCGTCAGATTTACATTTTTCAGTGGGGAGAAAGCCAACATTAAGAATTGATGGTCGTTTAGTTCCGATTACCAAAGAAGAAATTTATACCAAAGAGATTGTCGGCGGCCTAATTGATACTTTGGTTCCCTCCGAAAGAAAAGAGGAATTTTTAAAAAATCGAGAATTAGATTTTTCCTACACTTTATCTGATAAAGCGCGTTTCCGTGTCAATGTTTATTTTCAAAGGGGGAATCAAGCGGCGGCATTACGTTTTATTCCTTATAAAATTAGAACTATTGAGGAATTAAATTTGCCGCCGGTCTTGCATGATTTTACTAAATATGCCCAAGGTTTTGTTTTGGTGGTTGGACCGGCTGGTCATGGGAAATCAACAACCTTAGCCGCTTTAATCGATGAAATTAATCACAAGAGAACTGCTCATATTATTACCATTGAGGATCCAATAGAATATATTTTTATTCAAGACCGGTCGATTATTGACCAGAGGGAAGTTTTAGCCGACACAATGAGCTTTCATAGAGGCTTGCGCTCGATTTTAAGACAAGACCCCGATGTAATTATGGTTGGCGAAATGCGCGACCCTGAAACAATTCAAACGGCGATTACAGCAGCCGAGACTGGTCATTTAGTTTTTTCAACATTACACACCAATTCTGCCTCGCAAACTATTGACCGCATCATTGATAGTTTTCCGGCCTCACAACAAGCGCAAATCAAGACACAATTAGCCGCAACACTGGTAGGGATTGTTTCTCAACGTTTAGTACCAAGATTGAATGGCGGTCGTGTCCCAGCCTGTGAAGTGATGATAACTAATTCAGCTATCCGTAATTTAATTCGGGAAGATAAAATTTATCAAATTGATTTGGTGATTGAAACAAGTGTTCAGGAAAAAATGATATCCCTAAATCGTTCGCTGGCGAACTTAGTGAAACAAAGCGAGATTTCTTTGGAAACCGCTCAAGCATATTCTTTAAATCCAGCCGAATTAGCCAATCTTTTGGTGCGCTAATTTTTTCAATATTATGGCAAAGTTTCGTTATACAGGAAGAAATGAATTAGGCGAAATACAAAGTGGAGTGGTGGAAGCCGGCCATCGCGATTTGGCTATTAAAATTTTGCAGGATAATAAGATTTATGTTCTTTCTCTAGAATCGTTAGAAAAAAAAGGTTTTTTTGAACAACTCTTTAGATCTTTTCAGCGAGTTTCTCTTAAGAACTTAATGATTTTTACGCGGCAATTAAGCACTTTGCTTTCTGCCAAAGTCCATTTAGTTGATTCTTTGAAAAGTTTGTATAATCAAATTAATGATCCTTTATTAAAAGATGCTGTTTTTGATGTTTTCACTGATGTGGAAGGAGGATTATATCTCTCGCAAGCACTATCTAAACATCCGAAGATTTTTTCCGATTTTTTTGTGAATATGGTTCGTTCGGCCGAGTTGTCGGGACGATTGGAAGAAACATTAGATTATTTAGCGGATTATTTAGAAAAAGACAATAATTTAAAGATAAAATTGAGAAACGCGATGATTTATCCTGCTTTTATTATTGGAGTTTTTATTGTTGTTCTAATAGTGGTGGTTACGGTGGTTATCCCGCAATTGCGCGATGTTTTTGTAGAATCCAACGTCAAATTACCGCTCATCACTCGGTTATTAATGAATATCGGCGATTTTTTGATTAATTGGGGGATTGCGATTGTTATTTTTTTAGGTATCGCCGCCTTCTTTTTTATCAGATATCTGAAAACGCCGGAGGGTAAAAACTTTTGGCAGCAAACTATTCTTTCCGTACCGCTACTCGGCGGCATTATCAAAAAAGTTTCCATTAGTCGTTTTGCATCTTCGTGTAGCGCTTTAATGAAAGGAGGTTTGCCCATCGCCACTTCTTTAGAGATTTCTGGGAGAATTGTTACTAATGTTGTTTATGAAAATATTTTAATTAAAACTGCTGAGGCGGTGAGAAGTGGTAGCAATGTTTCCGAATATTTAGCTCAGTTTCCCGATTATTTCCCGCCCATGGTTACTCAAATGATAGCAGTGGGAGAGGTTTCGGGTCGGGTTGATGAATTATTAAAAAAAGTGGCAGATTTTTATAGTAATGAAGTAGATCAAATAACAGCTAATTTGGCTGAAATTATTCAGCCGGTTTTGATTGTCGCCCTGGCTATTTTTATAGGTATTTTTGTAGCGGCGGTGTTGTTGCCCATTTATAATTTGGCACAAGTATTTTAATATTATAAAATATAAACAAAGGTCGATTCTAATAAAAAAATATGAGAAATAAAAATAAAGGTTTTACTTTAATTGAAATGTTGGTTGTCATTGCGGTTATTGGTCTTTTGGCCTCATTAATTTTGGTTGGTTTGTCCAGTTTTAGAACGCGAGGTCGTGATACACGAAGAGTTGCTGATACAAAGGAGGTACAGAATGGTCTAGAATTATATTATATGAAAAATGGGGCTTATCCTATTGTAAGTGGTGGAAATGCTAGTGCGCGTTGGGATTCGTTAAGAACCAGTTTAACAGGAGCCGGCATTGGCATTAATGATATTCCTCAGGATCCTACCGCCCCAACCAGATCCTATGATTATCAATCTGACGGTCAGCATTATGTAGTTGCTGTAACAATTGAAGATCCTGATGCTAACACTTCTCTATTGTCGAGTGATATTGATGGATTGCAATTCAGTGTGGTTGATTGCGATGACCCAGTTTATTGCATAGGAATGTAGGTTATCTTTATCGGAGGAAGGATATTTTATGACAGAATATCTAACACTCATTATTACTTTATTCGGGCTGGGAGTGGGAAGTTTTATTAATGTAATTGTTTCCCGCTTCCAACCCGAAATCAGCTTTAAATTTAAACAATTAGTAAGTGGCCGTTCGCGTTGTCCTTTTTGTCGGCATCAATTAACCTGGCGTGATTTAATTCCTATTTTCAGTTTTATTTTTTTAAAGAGAAGGTGCCGTTATTGCGGGGAAAAAATTTCTTGGCAGTATCCGATAATTGAAGCGCTGACCGCTTTAATTTTTTTTGGTATTGCTTATCGATTTTGGCATTTAGAGTCTATAAGATTAGTTATTGTCAGCGGTTTTATTCCTTTTTGGGTATGGTTAGCGTTAGTTGTTTTTCTTTTTTATGCCGCGATTTTAATTATTTTATCCGTCATTGATATAAAATATTATCTTTTGCCCGACAAATTTATTTTAATGGCAGGAGCAGGTGCGTTAGTTGTTGACCTACTTTTTTATCGGATAAGCATTTTAAAAAATTCCAATTTCCCAACCTGTGGTTTAAATTTTTTAAGCAGTTACATAAATTACTTTAATTGCCATTTTAATATCATTGTTTCTTATTTATTAGGTGCTCTAGTTATTGGAGGTTTTTTATTTTTGATTTATATTATTACTAAAGGTCGAGGAATGGGATTTGGAGATGTGAAATTGGGCATTTTAATAGGGTTGATGCTGGGTTTAACCAATGCTTCAATGGCTTTAATTTCCGCCTTTATTATTGGTTCAATTATTGGTATAATTTTATTGGTTTTAAAAAAGAAAAATTTGAAGTCGTGGATACCATTTGGACCATTTTTGGCGTCGGGCGTTTTTATTACTATATTTTTCGGTTCAATTTTGGTAGAATCTTATCTTTCTATATTTAATTATTTACCATGACGAAAAATATTATTATTTCAAATAGTTTATATTGGGCAGCTATCGGATTTATGGCGATTGTTTTTATTGCCACCATTATTTTAAATAGCTATCTCTTTATTTTAGACAATCAACTAACCCAACAAGTTTATCTTTCCCGAGTTAATTTTCAAAAAGCCACTTTAATAGTTGATTATAGAATCGGCCAAAAAAGGGTTTTTGAAGGCGATATACCAATCGGTGGTTTGACTCTCTATGATGTTTTGTTGATGACCGCCGAAAGTGGTCGTCTTGATGTAAAATTTGTTAAAACAAACGATGGTAAAATCCACTTATTGAAAATAGATCAATTTATCAATGGTGATACCCATTGGTGGGAATTGCAAATTCCAAAATTGAATTGGGCAAAACAGTTAAATCAATGGGATGTTGATTTAAAACAAATTTATATTACTGGCGGGACAACCGCTTATCTGACTTATAAATAATTTTCAATAATGTGAATATCATTGACGGTAAACAAATATCCCAAGAAATTTTGGACAAGTTAAAGCCTTTCTTTCAAAAAAAGAAAGTAGCAGTAGCGATTGTTACAGTAGGCGATGAAAAAGCTACTGAAATTTTTATTAAACAAAAACAAAAAGCGGCCGCTTACTTATCCATTGAATTTTTAAATTTTCATTTTGATGAAAAGATATCTAATAATTTATTAAGACAAAAAATCAATGAAATTAGCCGGCGAAACTTCATTAAAGGAGTTGTCATTCAACTGCCATTGGCTCCAAAATTTAACGCTAATAGTCTGACCAACGTTATTCCAATGGAAAAAGATATTGATGTATTAAATGAGCGTCATTTCGCCCAGTTTTGTTTAGGACGAAGCAAAATTTTACCGCCAGCAGTTGCATCCTTAAAATTTATTTTTGATAAATACAATGTTCAATTAAAAGATAAAATTTGTGGCGTTGTCGGCCTCGGTCGATTAATTGGTTTTCCTATCAGCATCTGGTTAATGAAACAAAAAACAACAATTTTTGCCGTTGATATTAATACTAAAAATCCACAAAAAATTATAAAGAAATGCGACATTGTTATCAGCGGGGTTGGTCAAGCCGGTTTAATTGATAAAAAATGGTTAAAAAATGGAGCAATCGTAATTGATTTTGGTTTTGAAAGAAATGAAAATGGAATTTTTGGCGATGTTAATTTTGATTCTGCAAAAAAACGAGCTGATTTAATAACGCCGACACCGGGCGGAATGGGGCCGATTTTGGTTGCAATACTTTTTTATAATTTAAAAGAACTGCTTCAATCTAAAATCAAAACAAAATAATTAAGGAATTTTATTTTTAGATTTTCAAAAATTTATTAAACTTGTTTTTCCAACCAAAAAGATTAAAATTGTTACTAACGCTTTTATGAAGAAGCTTTTTGGCAAAATTTTCAATTTTGAATCCAAAAGCATTTCCGGCGGCGCGCTCATTATCGCTATTTTTTATATTCTCAATGGGGTTTTGGCGCTTTTGAGGAATGGCCTTTTGGCTTCAAAATTTGGCGCTTCGCGAATTTTAGATATTTATTGGGCTTCATTTCGAATTCCCGATTTGCTGTATGTTATTTTTATTAGCGGAGCGCTTTCTGCTGGTTTTATTCCATTTTTTGCGCAAAAAATAAATCAATCTAAAGAAGAGGCGTGGCGACTGGCAAACAATATTTTAAGCACTTTTATTTTAATGTTGATGTTGGTTGCAATATTGGTGATTTTTTTTGCGCCATCCCTCGTTCCGTTAATTGTACCGGGGTTTAATTCGGCAGACCAAAAACAAGTGGTCAATTTTTTACGAATTATGATGTTGCAACCGATTTTTTTGGGTATTTCCAGCATTTTAAGTGGTATGCTTCAAACTTTTCGGCGTTTTTTTATAACCTCACTTTCTCCTATTTTTTATAATTTAGGAATTATTTTAGGCATTATTTTTTTTATACATTTCCTTGGACCAATTGGTTTGGCTTATAGCGTAATTTTAGGAGCTATTTTGCATTTATTAGTATTGGTGCCTAGTTTAAAAAATATAGGCTTTCGTTTTAATTTTTTGCCCAATTTTAAATCACCTAATCTTAAAAATTTATTTAGCATTGCCGGACCGCGAACTTTAAGTTTAATTTCAACCCAAATTAATTTTTGGGTGATTACCATTATTGCTTCGCGTTTAGAAAAAGGTTCTTTGGCTATTTTTAATTTTGCCAATGATTTACAATATCTACCTCAAAATATTTTTGCCGTTTCTTTTGCTATTTCTGCTTTTCCAATTCTTTCTGGTTTAATTAACGAGAGCGAAAAATTTAATAACATCCTCGCGAAAACAATTAAGAATATTTTGCTCTTTATCATTCCTATTTCTGCATTTTATTTTGTTTTTAAAGAACAAATTGTAAAATTAACTTTGCGCTATGGTTATTTTGATTTTCTGGCGGCAAAGGAGGTTTTTACAATATTAGGCATTTTCGCTTTTGGAATGATTGCTTCGGCGCTTTTGCCTTTATTAATTCGCGCTTTTTTTGCCAAACAAGATGCTTTTCGTCCTTTTTTTGCCGGCTTTAGCGCCAATATCCTTAATATCATTTTAAGCCTAATTTTAGCGCCTCGTTTCGGAGTAGGGGGATTAACTATTGCCTTTGTTGCCAGTAATTATTTTAATTTGGCGCTTCTTTGGTTGATGATGATCGGCCGAAAAATAATTGAAGAAACTGGCGAGCAAATTTGGAAGCAATTAAAAAAATTTATAATTGGAAACATAATTTGTTCTTTGGCGGCTGTTTTAGTGAGTTATTTATACCTCATCTTATTTAGCTATTTTGTAAAAGCTGATTCGTTTGTTCAAATTTTTACCCAAGCAATTTTTGGATTTTTGATTTTCACTGCAGTTTACTTCTTGTTATTTTATTTGTTGATGCGAAAAGAATTTTTGGCTTTTTGGAAAGAAAATTTATTATTCAAAAGATTTTTCAAAAAATCACAAAGTTCATATGAAACAGATTAAAAATTTTGCCATTATTGCCCATGTTGATCACGGCAAATCTACGCTGGCCGACCGCTTTCTAGAAATAACTCAGACAATTGACAAAAGAAGAATGCAGGAGCAATTTTTGGATCAGATGGATTTAGAAAGAGAGAAAGGAATTACCATTAGAATGCAGCCAGTTCAAATGAAATATCAATATAAAAATAGCATCTATACTTTAAATTTAATTGATACCCCGGGGCATGTTGATTTTACTTATGAAGTTTCGCGGAGTTTAGCGGCGGTTGAAGGAGCGATTCTTTTGGTTGATGCTTCTCAGGGTATTCAAGCCCAAACGCTTGCCAATTACCAACTAGCTAAAAAACAAGGGTTAATAATTATCCCGGCAATTAATAAAATTGATTTACCTAATGCTCGAATTGAAGAAACAGAAAAAGAAATCATGGCCTTGTGTGGAGTAAAAAAAGAAGAAATTTTTGAAATTTCAGCCAAAATCGGCACAAATGTTAATAAGCTTTTGACAGCCATTATTGAAAAAATTCCTTCACCGTCCGAAAACGATGCCGCTCCTCTCCGAGCTTTAGTTTTTGATTCTTTATATGACAATCACAGAGGAATTATTTCTTATGTACGAATTGTTGAGGGAGAAATAAAAGCAGGTGATTATGGTTTTTTGATAGCTTCTCAAACCTTATTTAAAATCAGCGAGGTAGGTATTTTTAAACCCCAGTTTGAAAAAACAGGAAAACTTAGTAGTGGCGAAATAGGTTATATTGTCACTGGTTTAAAAAATCCAATAAAAATGAGAGTGGGTGATACTATTACCTTTATTCCCACCGGCAAGATAAAAAGCAAAAATTTTAGTTTTGTTTTTAATGAAGTTAAACCATTAATTGGTTATCAGGAACCAGCGCCAATGATTTTTGCCAGCATTTATCCTGTTTCTAACAATGAAATTGGATTATTAAAAAGTGCAATTTTAAAATTGAAACTTAATGATCCAAGTTTGGTTTTTAAAACCGATTTCTTTTCTGTTTTGGGGCAAGGATTTTGTTTGGGTTTTTTGGGCTTACTGCATTTAGAAATTGTGAAAGAGCGATTGGAGAGAGAATATAAAATAGATGTTATTTTTACTACTCCCTCAGTTAATTACAAAATTATTTTAAAAAATGGAATGGAAAAAGATGTCTTCCGCGCTTTAGAAATGCCTCCTTCAGAACAAATTATCAAAATTTTAGAACCGTGGGTAAAACTAGAAATTATTACGCCACCGCGTTTTTTGGGCAATGTGATGCAATTTAAAGAAAGACATCGTTTGAATTATTTGACAACCGAATATCTTGGAGAACTAATGATTTTGATTTTCGAAGCGCCTTTAAGCGAAATAATTATTAATTTTTATGATAAACTCAAAAGTGTAACTGAAGGATATGCTTCGATGAATTATAAATTTTTGGAATATCGCGAAGGCGATTTAGTAAAATTAGAAATTTTATTAGCCGGAGAAAAAGAAGAAAATTTAGCAAAAATTATTCATCGCAATTTTGTAGAAGAAGAAGGAAGAAAAATGGTAGAAAAATTAAAAAATATTTTGCCGCGACAGAATTTTACAGTAGCTATTCAAGCAATGGTTGAGAATAAAATTATTGCCCGAGAAAACCTTCCGGCATTAAAAAAAGATGTGACAGGACATCTTTATGGTGGCGATCGGACTCGGAAAATGAAACTTTGGCAAAAACAAAAAGAGGGTAAAAAACGATTGAAAGAAAAAGGAAGAATCAGTCTTTCAACGAAGACCTATCTTGACCTTTTAAAAATGGAGTAAATTAACAACTTGCCTTTTCGGTTCCAGTAGTTAAAATATAAAAGGATATGATTCGACATTCCAAAATATTGTTAGTTTTTTTGTTGATTATTGCTTTAATCATCATAGGTTATTTCTATCGACAAATGACACTGACAAGAAAAATTAGGACTAGTTATGAGGCAATTGTTAAAAAAGTAGCTGAACTTCAGAAAGAAAACGAGCTTTTAGAGAATCAGATTGATAAAATGGAAAACGAAAAAGAATTAGAACGATTGGCGCGGGAACTTTACGTTTTAAAAAAAGCCGATGAAAAAGCAATGGTTATTCCTCAAGAAATAATGGAAAAACTTCAGAAGAGCGAAATTGAAACAACAGACGCCGGTTCTTCTAAAAATCTAAAATGGATGCTTGAAGAAATAAAAGAATTTTTTAGAGATTTGTTTTAAGACGAAAAAGGGATAATATTGCGATATTGCGGTGGTAGTTCAGCGGTAGAACGCTTGCTTCCCAAGCAAGAAGTCGCGGGTTCAAATCCCGTCCACCGCTCACAAAAATAAATAATGGATAAAAATCGATTGAAATCAATTTGCTTTTAATGTGCCAGAGTAGCTCAGCGGTAGAGCAGGGCTTTCGTAAAGCCAAGGTCGCGAGTTCGAATCTCGCCTCTGGCTCTAAAATTAAGTCAATGTTTTCGGAATTAATTTAAATGAATGACATTCAAGCACAATTAAATAATTTAAAAGGAAACGTCAACAAAATTAAAGAAAAAATTTCTTTTAATGTAAAAATAAAAAGGATTAAAGAATTGGAAAGCATAAGCTCAAGGCCTGATTTTTGGGGAATTCCTGAGCAAGCTAGTCAAATAATGAAACAATTAAAAGAATTGACCGCCGAGGTTAATTTTTGGTTAGAAGTAGATAAAGAAATAAATGAATTAGAAAAAGAGATTGAAAATTTAGACAAAAAAGAAGGCTTTTTAGTTCAAGAAATAAAGAATCGCCTTGTTCAGCTAGAGCAAAAAATTAAAGAAGAAGAAATAACTATTTTTCTGTCTGGGCCACATGATAAAAATAATGCAATTATGATTATAACCGCTGGTCAAGGAGGAAGAGATGCGGAAGATTTTTGTCGGATACTATTTAAAATGTATTGTAATTATTTTGAAAGGAAAGGTTGGGTATACCGCATTTTGCATCAACATTTTTCTGAAGAATCTGGTGGTTCGAAAGAAGCTGGTGGCGAAATCGGTTTTAAAAATGTTTCTTTAGAAATTAATGCGCCTTATGCTTATGGCTTTTTAAAAAACGAAAGCGGCGTTCATCGCTTGGTGAGGATTTCGCCATTTGATGCTAAAAAACTTCGTCACACCTCCTTTGTTTTAGTAGAGGTTCTGCCACAGTTGGAAGAAATTGATTTGAAAGATATTGAATTAAATGAATCAGATTTAAAATTTGATTTTTTTCGTTCTTCGGGACCGGGTGGGCAAAACGTGAACAAGCGAGAGACGGCGGTTAGGGTTGTTCATCTGCCAACCGGAATAGTAGCGGTTTGTCAAACTGAACGTTCCCAGCTTCAAAACAGAGAAAAAGCCCTCCACCTTTTAAAATTAAAAATGTTTAATTTTTTAAGTCAACAAAAAAGCAAAGAAAAAAATGCTTTGCGAAAAAAAATAGAACCATCGTGGGGCAATCAGATTCGCAATTATATTCTTCATCCTTACAAATTGATTAAAGATTTGCGTACCAATATAGAAACAACGCAAATTGATGATGTTTTTTCGGGTGAATTAGACAAATTTATAAAAGCCGAGATATTGCTTAAAGATATTGATTTGCAAAAATAATCTTTCAATGTTAAAATAGATATTAATATGAACGGAGAGTTGGTATATTTTCAAAACGTTTCCAAAATTTACAACAGTCAGATGGTAGCTCTTGATAACATTAATTTAAAAATAATGCGGGAGGAATTTGTGGCGATTGTCGGCAAATCTGGAGCAGGAAAGTCGACTCTTTTAAAACTTTTAATCGGCGAAGAAAAACCAACAAAAGGCAGAATTTTTTTTGAAAAACAGGAAGTTACTCGTTTGAAATATAAAGAACTTCCGAAATTAAGAAGACAAATTGGAATGGTTTTTCAGGATTTTAAACTTTTGCCCGACAAAACAGCTTTTGAGAACGTGGCTTTTGCTTTGGAGGCGGCCAGCTTTGCTCCGAAAGAAATTAAAAAAACCGTACCTCAAATGCTTGACCTTGTGGGTTTAAAAGATAAAATTTTTAATTTTCCCCATGAGCTGTCGGGCGGTGAAAAGCAGCGGGTTGCCATTGCTAGAGCGCTGATTAACAAACCAACTTTACTTATTGCTGATGAGCCGACTGGTAATTTAGACCCCCTTAATACCATAGAAATTATCAAATTGTTACTGAAAATCCACGAATTAAAAACAACAGTGATATTAGCCACTCATAATAAAAATGTAGTAGATATGTTGAACACTCGTGTTGTTTCTTTAGATAATGGGCGAATTATTCGAGACGAAGAAGAAGGTCAATTTATTATTTAAAAATTTTATGTTTATTTTTTTAGCGCGAATCATTAGATATGGTTTTCAAAGTTTTTCTCGAAATGGCCTTTTGTCTAGTGCAACAATTGCCATAATGACTTTAACTTTACTTCTTTGTGCGGGATTGATTATTTTCGGTAGTGCCGGAAAAACAGTGCTGCAAAATTTAGAAAGCAAAATTGATATCAGTATTTATTTCAAAACCAGCGTCAGCGAAAATCAAATATTGGCAATTAAAAAAAATTTGGAAAATTTAGATGAGGTTGCTAGCATTGAATATATTTCTCAAGATGACGCTCTAGCGACTTTTAAAGAACGGCACAAAAATGATCCGCTTATTCTTCAGTCGCTAGAGGAATTGGGTTATAATCCATTATCCGCCTCGTTAAATATTAAAGCTAAGGACCCTCGAAAGTATGAAGCAATTGCCAATTATTTAGAAAAGGAGATTTCGCCGGATTTTGTTGATAAAATTAATTATAGTCAGAATCAGCTGATTATTGAAAGAATGACAAAAATTATTAATACGGTCAAAACGGGCGGTTTAATTGTTGCCGGAGTGCTGTCTCTAATAGCTTTTTTAATAACGTTCAATACCATTCGTTTAGCCATTTATTCCAACCGTGAGTCTATTAGTATTATGAGATTGGTTGGAGCAACCAGCTCGTTGATTCGCGGTCCCTATTTTGTGGAAGCGTTTATTATTGCTTTAGGCGCTTCAATTTTAAGTATGATTATTCTGATTCCAATTTTATATTCAATTGCGCCTTATTTAAACAATTTCATTCCAGAATTCAATATTATTTCGTATTTCTGGGCTCACTTCTTCTATCTTTTTGGAGTTCAATTTTTAATTGGTTTAGTGTTGACTAGTCTTTCCGGCATCATTGCCATTCGAAAATATTTGCGACTTTAATTTGTTATATTTGATAAATTTCTTAAAACAACTAAAATTTAAGTGTTTTGCGGGGTCGTCTAATGGTAGGACACCTGACTCTGGATCAGGGAATCTTGGTTCGAATCCAAGCCCCGCAGCCAGTTTGTAAAGTTTCCGTCGGCTGTGTCTCCTGAGCAAAATCCGAACTTTTTTCCGCGAAAATCCCGCCGCTGAGGCGGATTTTCACAAAGAAGAGGCGATATAAAAATAATAAATAATGATAATAAAGGAAATTAGAGCAAAAAATATTCTTTCTAAATCAAAGATTTCTGATTGGACAATTAATCCGTATGTTGGTTGTCAGCATGCCTGCACTTATTGTTATGCCAGATTTATTAAAAAATTTACGGGCCATCGAGAGCCGTGGGGGGAATTTATAGATATAAAAATTAATGCGCCGGAATTATTGGAAAAAGAAATAATTAAAAAGAAAAGAGGAAGAGTTTGGATGAGTGGGATCTGCGACCCTTATCAGCCAATTGAAAAAAGATATCAATTAACAAGAAAATGTTTGGAAATTTTACAAAAATATAATTGGCCGGTTACAATTCAGACAAAATCAATTTTAATTTTAAGAGATGTAGATTTATTTAAAAAATTTAAGGATATAGAGGTTGGATTGACAATTCCTACAGCTGATGAAAAAGTCAGAGAGATTTTTGAGCCCAAGACACCGCCGATAGCAGAAAGAATTAAATCGTTAGAAAAATTGCACAATGAGAAAATAAAAACCTTCGCCATGATAGCCCCTCTTTTACCAAAGGCAGAAAGCTTGGCTTTTGAATTAAAAGGCAAGGCAGATTATGTTCTCATTGATAAAATGAACTATCATTATGCCGATTGGGTTTATAAAAAACATCATTTGGGAAAAATTGAAAATGTTCAAAAACTAACTGATTTTTTAAAAAAAGAGGGGATTCCTTATACAATTGTTTATCAGAATTAATTAAAAAATAACACTTCTTCACTAGAATAAAAATTTTTGATTTTTTAATTTTTGGTGCTTTGTTATCCAACCAATCTCTATTTACATTTTTTATTTTTATGCTATTCTATAAATAGCGATTTAAAAGGAGGCAAAAATGATAGTAAAGAAAATTTTGGAAAAAATTGGATTGATTTTTTTCTTTGTTTGGCCAATTATTTTCTGGGGGTTCATTTTTAGGATGCTATCTCTTTACAACATCATTCGAATTAGAATATTGTGGGCAGTGATATCGCTAGTCATAATTGAAGTAATATGGCTGGAGTTGTGGGCCTGCAGCAAAATAGCAGGCGAAACAGATGAGAAATTAGAAAAATCAAGAAAACATTAAGCCGCTTTTAAGCGGCTTTTCTGTTTTTATTAACTATAATTTATAATAATAAAAATCCTATGTTTATCACTTATCTAATCATTTTTACTCTCGCTATTTTTCTCGGAGAAGAATTGATGCTCTTTATCGGTTCGTTAATCCATATTGGATTTTTGCCGGCTTGGCGAACAATTTTAATTGTGCTATTGGCTGTTTATTTCGCAGATTTTATTTTCTTTTATCTCGGTTATCGTTACGGAGAAAAATTAATTGAAAAAATTATTAGATGGAAATTAGTTAAAAATGCCAAGGTTCAAAAAATTAAAGGCATTTTTGAACGTGGTGGGACATGGATTTTATTTGCTTCTAAATTTGCTTATGGTTTAAATCATTTAACTCAAATTATAGGCGGAGCGCTAAAATTTAATCCTAAAAAATATACTTGTAATCAAATTATTACTTCATTCATTTGGACGGTTTTTTATTTGTTTATTGGCTATACTTTTTCAGCGGTTCTCTCCGACATTTTCTTTGATTTAAAAACTTTGGGAACCGCTCTATTACTAATTTTTGCCTTCATTTTTTTCTTGGGATGGTTGGTGGATTGGTTAATCAATAAATTTTTCCCACAGAGATAATTTGCTAAACGAAGAAATTATTTTTATAATATACTCAGTCGGCTAAATCCATTAAATTATGAAAGATTATCTTAAAACAATTACCACCAATGGTAAGGCGATTTATTTGGCTTATGATCATGGGTTTGAACACGGCCTCGAAGATTTATTAGGACAATCATTGGATCCTCAATATATTTTGGATATTGCTGTGGAAGGAGGATATAATGCGATTATTTTTCAAAAAGGCTTGGCGGAAAAATATTACACCGGTACGACTTATGAAAAAAAACTTCCTTTAATTTTAAAAATTAATGGCAAAGCCAACATCTGGAAAGGCGGTGACCTTTATTCTTATCAAAATTGTTCGGTAAAATATGCCAAAGAATTGGGAGCCAGCGCCGTTGGTTACACTATTTATTTAGGTTCAGAACATGATGGAAAAATGTTTGCTGATTTTGGTAGAATTGTTGAAGAAGCCCATCAATTAAAAATGGCGGCCATCGCCTGGGTTTATCCCAGAGGCGAATTTGTGAAAGATGATACAGCGAAAGAGATTACCGCTTATGCAGCACGCATTGGTTTGGAATTGGGGGCGGATATGGTAAAAATTAAATATTCGGGTTCTAAAGAAAACTTTGAATGGGCAGTGAGAGCGGCTGGTAAAACAAAAGTAGTTTTATCGGGCGGGCCAAAGATTGATGAGGAAGAATTTCTAAAAATTCTTAAAAATGTAATGACGGCTGGCGCGTCAGGAGTGGCCGTTGGTCGCAATGTCTGGCAGCACCCGAAACCATTGGAAATCACCGCCAAAATCAGAAAAATCATTTTTGGCAGGTAAAGTATTGATTTTCACAACGAAAGCTTGACTTTATTTAAAATTAGAATAAAATTTTTATAAATCTCAGAAATAAAAATTTAAAAGGTTTTTATTTCAATTATATAATAGTCGATTAAATCATTTATATTACAAAAATGGCAGAGAAAAAGAAATTTGAAAGAAAAAAAGCCCATCTTAATGTGGGAACCATTGGTCATATTGACCATGGAAAAACCACTTTAACCGCCGCCATAATGCATATTTTAAACTTTAAGGGTTTGGTGGAAAAAGTGGAAGGCGTTGATCAAATTGATAATGCGCCCGAAGAGAAATCAAGGGGCATTACTATTGCTTTGCATCATTCAGAATATGAGTCAGAAAGAAGACATTATGCTCATATTGATGCACCGGGGCACGCTGATTACATCAAAAATATGATTACTGGCGCTGCTCAAATGGATGGTGCTATTTTGGTTGTTTCCGCGGCTGATGGTCCAATGCCTCAAACTCGAGAGCACATTCTTTTAGCGCGCCAAGTCGGCGTACCGGCAATTATTGTTTTTCTGAATAAAGTCGACCAAGTGAGTGATCCGGAATTAATTGATTTAGTAGAAAATGAAGTCCGAGAACTTTTAACCAAATACCAATTTCCCGGTAATGAAGTTCCGGTAATTCGCGGATCTGCTTTAGCCGCGCTTAATGCCAAATCAATTGATGACCCAGCTTGTAAGCCAATTTTAGATTTGGTTGAAGCACTAGATAATTATATTCCAGAGCCAGTTCGAGAAGTTGATAAGCCGTTTTTAATGCCAATTGAGGATGTTTTTTCAATTGAAGGTCGAGGTACAGTAGTAACTGGTCGTGCCGAGAGGGGTGTTTTGAAATTAAATGAGGAGGTGGAGGTGATTGGTTTAAAGCCGACTCAGAAGACTGTTGTTACCGGAATCGAAATGTTTAATAAAACTCTTGATGAGGCTCGAGCTGGCGATAATGTTGGTATTCTTTTGCGCGGCTTAAAGAAAGAAGATGTTGAGAGGGGTCAGGTTGTTGCCAAGCCTGGAACTGTTACTCCCCACACTGAATTTGAAGCCGAGGTTTATATCTTAACTAAAGAAGAAGGAGGTCGTCATACACCGTTCTTTACCGGATATAAACCCCAATTTTATATTCGAACCACCGATGTTACTGGAGACGTTACTCTTCCTCAAGGGATTGAAATGGTAATGCCGGGAGATAATGTTAATCTTTCCATTAAATTAATAGCTCCGGTTGCTTTGGAAGAAAAGCAAAGATTCGCTATTCGTGAAGGCGGTAAAACCGTTGGCGCTGGTTTGGTGACAAAAATCCTTAAATAATTCTAAATAAGTAATTTGAGTTAGTTCTTTCCAACAATGTCAAAAAAAAATGAAATCCAGCAAAAAATAAGAATAAAACTGAAGGCGTACGATCACAAGGTTTTGGATAATTCGTGTAAACAAATTTTCGAAACCGCCAGTCGTTATGTAAAAGATATTATTGGACCAATTCCTTTACCAACAGAAATTCGACGTTATACTATCAATCGTTCGACTTTTATTGATAAGAATTCCCGAGAACAATTTGAAATCAGAATTCACAAGAGATTGCTTGATATAATGAATCCTAATCAGAAATTGATAGATGCTTTAATGAATTTAAATTTACCGGCGGGAGTGGACATCGAAATTAAGATGTAAATTAAGTGGATACAAATAAATGCCGGGCAGAGCCTCTTTAAAATTTAAGATGATTTTGAAGAGGTGCATCCCGGTATTTATTTATAAAAATATTGATAAAAATTAATTAATTTATAAAATACAATGCAGATTATGACTAAATTTATTCTTGCTCAAAAAATAGGAATGACCCAGATTTTTCAGGATGATAGAGTAATTCCTTTAACCGTCTTAGAGACCGGTCCGATTGCGATTGTCCAAGTTAAAACCAAAGAGCGAGATGGCTATTGGGCGGTACAAGTTGGTTTTGGTAAGAAGAAAAAATTATCAAAGGCACTTAAAAAACATTTTAAAGGATTGGGTAATTTTCGTTGGTTAAAAGAATTTAGGGTTAAAGAATCAGAAATTAATAATTTTAAAGAAGGTGATAAAATTGATATTTCCGCTTTTAAAGAAGGAGAAAAAGTAAAAATTGTCGGGATTAGCAAGGCCAAAGGTTTTCAGGGGGTAGTAAAGAGGCATGGGTTTCATGGCGGGCCCAAAACTCACGGCCAAAAAAATCGATTGCGGGCACCAGGTTCAATTGGCGCTACCCATCCTCAACATGTTCCAAAAGGAAAAAAAATGGCTGGTCGAATGGGAGGCAATCGAATAACAGTGAAGAATATTGAAATTGTCAAAATTATTCCCGACAAAAACATCATTTGTGTTAAAGGGGCGGTTCCCGGAAAAAGGGGGGATTTAGTGGAGCTTTTAGCTGAATAAATTTATGATAGTAGATGTTTATAATCAAAAAGGAGGAATAATTGATAAAATTGAGCTGCCGAAGAAAATTTTTAATGTTGATTGGAATCCGACGCTAGTTCATCAGGTTTTTGTGGCAATGGAGAGTAATCGCCGAAAACCAATTGCTCACACCAAAGACAGGGGGGAGGTAAGAGGCGGTGGACGTAAACCTTGGCGTCAAAAAGGCACGGGACGAGCACGTCACGGTTCTATTCGTTCACCATTATGGATCGGCGGCGGCGTTACCTTCGGTCCGCGCAAAGAAAAAAATTATAAAAAGAAAATTAATAAAAAAACAAAACGTCAGGCCTTTTTTTCCGCCCTTTCTAAAAAATTACAGGATGGCGAAATTAAAGTTATAGATGAAATAAAAATTGATAAACCCAAAACAAAGGAAATGGAGAAAATTTTAGCAAATTTTTTAAATATCAGAAAGAAAAATCAAGGACTTTTAATTTTGGAACAAAGCAATCGTGAAATTATTCGAGCTAGTCGTAATTTATTCTTCGCTCAGGCTACCACCGTTGATAATTTAAATTTGATTGATATTTTAAAATATAAAAACCTACTTTTTACTAAAGAAGCAATAATTAAAATAAGCGATAAAGCAAAATAAAATTATGGGTATATTTTCTTCAAAAAAACAAACTAATAAAAAAGAAGCGGGGCAGCAAGAAATAAAAAAAGAAATTGACGAAAAAAAACCTCTGGCCAAAGAAGGTAAATCGGCGTTAAATAAAAACATTTTATTAATAAAACAACCTCGCATAACAGAAAAGAGTCAATCTTTAAAGCAATTTCGCCAATATGTTTTTGACACCATCAAAAAAGCAAACAAACTAGAAATAAAAAAAGCCATAGAACAAATTTATAATGTCAAAGTTGAAAAAATAAGAATTATTAATATTCCTTCAAAAAGACGTCGAGTAGAATTAACCTTCGGTAAAAAATCAGGATACAAAAAAGCCATTGTGACTCTAAAACAGAACCAACAAATTGAAGTTATACCACAAAAATAAAGATAAATAATAAACGTCTATGAAAAAATTTAAACCAACAACTCCATCACGAAGGCAAATGACAGCGATAGAATTCAAGAAAATTTTAAAAACAGCAAAGAAACCGTTAAAAAAATTAACTGCTCCTTTAAAGAAAAACGCCGGTCGAAATTCAGCGGGTCGAATCACCGTTCGTCATAAGGGAGGCGGACATAAAAAAATTTATCGTCTAGTTGATTTTAAGCAGGACAAGATTAATATTAAAGGGGTTATCGAATTTGTTGAATATGATCCAAATCGCAATGTGTTTATTGGCTTGATTTCTTATGCAGATGGGGAGCGTCGATATGTGTTGCTGCCTGAAGGAATAAGAAAAGGAGATGAAATTGTTACCTCGGAAACAGCGCCAATAAAAGTGGGTAATCGTTTGCCTTTAAAGAACATTCCAGTTGGAACAAACGTTTTTAATATTGAATTATTTCCCGGTTCAGGCGGAAAATTATCAAGAAGCGCTGGTTCAACTGCAGAAGTAATGGGGTTGGAAGAAAAATACTGCCTTTTAAAGATGCCGTCAGGTGAAATAAGAAAAGTGTTAGCTGAATGTTATGCTACGATAGGAATTCCTTCTAATGTGGAATATAGGACAATTAATATTGGCAAAGCCGGGAGGAATCGCTGGTTAGGGATTCGGCCAACGGTACGCGGTTCAGCAATGAATCCCTGTGACCATCCTTATGGTGGCGGTGAAGGTCGCCAGCCGCGTGGCACCAGAAAGCCAAAAACCGCTTGGGGTAAAGTCACTGGTGGTCGTAAAACGCGCAAAAAGAAAAAATGGTCGAATGTCTTAATTATTAAAAGACGGAAATAAAAAATGAGTAGAAGTTTGAAAAAAGGGCCATATATTAATCCGAAATTGCTTAAGAAAATAGCAAAAATTAAACCCGATTCCGGTCAGGTTATTAAAACATGGGCTAGATCTTCAACAATCTCTCCGGAAATGATCGGGTATATTTTTGCTGTGCATAACGGGAAAGATTTTATTGAAGTAAAAGTTACTGAGGAAATGGTTGGTCATCGTTTAGGAGAATTTGCGCCAACGCGCAAATTTATTAAACACGGCGGCAAAATGCAGCGGGAATTAGAGAAAAAGACAGTCGTTAATGAACAAACTAAGCAAAAATAATATGTTGGAAGAAAAAAGAGTTGCAGTTGCTAAATTAAAATATTTGCATATAGCACCGCGAAAAGTACGCTTAGTAGCCGATAATATAAAAGGAAAACATATTGTTGAAGCTGAATCGCAGTTGGTTTATTCTCCTCATCGGGCAGCAAAAGCGCTTTTGAAATTATTGCGTTCCGCCATCAACAATGCTGTTAATAAAAAATTAGATAAAGACAAATTATATATAAATTCTATCGTTGTTAATCAAGGGCCAATGCTTAAGAGGTGGTTGCCGAGAGCTATGGGCAGAGCAACTCCCATTCAGAAAAAAATGTCGCATATAAATATAATTTTAGAGGAAAAGGGCCCCTATGGTCGCTATAAAATTCCCCAAGCCAAAATTACGAAATCTGAAAAAGCATTGGTTAAAGAAAAAAAAGAAGAAACCAAAACACGAGAAATTAAGAAAAAGCCCATTTTAAAAGTCGATGAATCCAAAAAGAAATCCCAAGGAGGATTTGTGAAGAAAATTTTTAGACGTAAAGAAATAGCATAATTATTTAATATGGGACAAAAAATTCATCCAAAATCATTTAGATTGGGAATTATCAAAGATTGGAATGCGCGTTGGCTGGTAACAAAGAAACAACTTCCAATTATTTTAGAAGAAGACGTTAAGATTAGAAATTATTTGAATAAAAAATTAAAAAATGCTTATGTCGCTAATATTGAGATAGAAAGATTGGAAAATAATATTAATATAATTATTAAAACAGCTCGCCCCGGCATTATTATTGGACGTGGAGGAAAGGGGGTTGAAGAATTAAAGAAAGAATTGGAAAGAATTATTAATCGACAGCGCCACGAAAAAAAATATCCGTTAAATCACGTTCTTTCAATCAGCATTGAAGAAGTTAAAAATCCAACGGCTAATGCTGCGGTTGTGGCTCAAGTAATTGCTTCAGCCATTGAAAAAAGGATGCCCTATCGGCGATTAATGAAAAAAGCTATCGAAGATGCCCGGCGCAATAAAGAGGTGAAGGGAATAAAGATAAAAATTTCCGGGCGATTAAATGGTGCGGAAATTGCCCGTTCCGAATGGCTTGATTGGGGAGCAATGCCTTTACAAACCATTCGAGCAGATATTGATTATGGTGAAGCGACGGCTTATTGTACTTATGGCACCATCGGAATAAAAGTATGGATTTATAAAGGAGAAATCTTTTTGAAGGAAAAAAAGAAAAAAGAACTTGCCGATTCGTCGAAAGAGAAAATTATTAGCAAACAATAAAATTTATGTTGATGCCGAAAAAACTAAAATATCGCAAATTTCAAAAAGGTAGGTCTCGCAAACGACAAATCGAAACGCGAGGAACATTTTTAATCTTCGGTTCTTATGGATTGCAGGCACTGGATAATGTTTGGTTAACTGCCCAACAAATTGAAGCAGGAAGAAAAGCAATTGTTGGATATTTAAAAAAAGGAGGGAAACTTTGGTTGCGTGTTTTTCCCGATAAACCTATTACTAAAAAACCCCCTGAAGTGACATTGGGGGGTGGTAAGGGTGACGTGGACCATTTCGCTTTTCCCATTAAAAAAGGTCGAATTATCTATGAGATTGATGGCGTAAGCGAAGAAATTGCTACTGAGGCTCTAAGAAGAGCGGGTTCAAAGATGCCGATGAAAGTCAGAATTATCAAGAAAGACTAATAGTTTATGATGAAATTTTCCGAATTAAAAAATTTACCAAAAATTGAATTAGAGAGGTTATTATCACAGAACCGCGAAAAACTTAAAGACTTGCGTTTTAACTTAGCCTTCGGTAAAGTAAAAGATATTAGCGAAATTAAAAAGGCGAAAAAATTAATCGCTCAACTTCTGACATTGTTAAAAGAAAAAAATGAAACAGCAAAATAAAAAAATTAAACGAAGATTGAAGGGGACAGTAATATCTAACAAAATGAATAAAACGGTTGTAGTTAAAGTCGAACGTTTTAAAAAACATCCCCGTTATCATAAAACGATGAAGATCTCAAGCCATTTTAAAGCCAACGATGAAAATAATGAATGTAAGATAGGGGATTGGGTGACGATCGAAGAGACAAGGCCGCTTTCAAAAACTAAAAGATGGCAGGTAGTAGAATTTATTAAAAAACATCGAGACGAAGAAACAAATGGAGAATCAGAGTCGGATTTAATAGCTGAAAATCAATAATATGATTCAACCGAGAACAATGCTTCGAGTAACGGATAATAGTGGAGCCAAAATCGTCCAGTGTTTTAAAATTTTGGGAGGCACTCGCCGTCGTTATGCTCAAATCGGAGATGTTATTATAGCTTCAGTTAAGGTGGCTCAGCCGAGAAAAAGTGTTGCTAAAAAAGATATAGTTCGCTGTTTGATTGTTCGCCAAAAAAAGCCCTATCGTCGAGAGGATGGTTCTTATATCCGATTTGATGACAATGCGGTGGTTTTAATTGATAGTAAAAATCAACCGAGAGGAACAAGAATTTTTGGTCCAATCCCGCGCGAAATTAAACAAAAAGGTTTCGAAGAAGTTGCTTCTTTGGCAATAGAAATATTATAGTAAGTTTTATGAAAACAAAAAAAAGTTTAAAAGTAAAAAAAGGCGATGAGGTGATAATTCTGACTGGTAAAGACCGAGGCAAAAAAGGTAAAATCATAAAAGTTTTACCTAAAAAAAATAAGGTTATTGTTGAAGGTTTAAATTTAGTAAAAAAACATCGTCGTCCTACTCGCCAAGGCGAAAAAGGAGAAATAATTTCTGTTCCTAGACCAATCGACGCTTCTAATGTCGCTATTTGGTGTTCAGTTTGTGGTCGAAAAACGAGAGTCGGTTATCGTCTTGAAGGCGATAAAAAATTAAGAATTTGTAAAAAATGTCAGCAATTAATTTAAAGGATAAATATCAAAAACAGATTGCACCAGCCTTACAGAAGGAATTTGGATTGAAAAATGTATTAGCAGCACCCTCTATCAAAAAGATTGTTGTTAATGTGGGAATTGGCAGAATATTGAATGTGGTCGGACAGTCGAAAAATGTTGAGGAATTATTGAAACAAATCAAACAAGACGTCAGTTTAATAACTGGTCAATGGCCGAAAGAAGCCAAAGCTAAAAAATCCATTTCTTCTTTTAAAATTCGCGAAGGGCAAACTGTTGGTTTAATAGTAACATTACGCGGTCAAAGAATGTATGATTTTTTAGCCAGATTAATTCATATTGCTCTTCCCCGAATGAAAGATTTTAAAGGTATATCTATCAAAAATTTAGACGACCATGGAAATTTAAATATCGGCATTCCCGAAACGGTGATTTTTCCCGAGGTTACCAACAGCGTTTTAAAACATCCCTTTGGATTGCAAATTACTATTGTAACTAATGCGAAGAACAAAGAAATGGTCGTAAAACTATTCCAATTATTAAAATTCCCCTTAAAATTATAGTATATGGCTAAAACTTCTGTTGTCGCCAGAGCAAAAAAACCACCTAAATATTCTACTCGAATTGTTAGACGTTGTTTTCGTTGTGGAAGAAAAAGGGGTTATTTACGAGATTTTGGATTATGTCGAATTTGCTTTCGAGAATTAGCACGAAAGGGAGAAATTCCAGGAATTAAAAAAGCTTCTTGGTAAAAGGTTAAACTAAAAATATGGATACTATTTCAAATTTTCTTGTTCAAATAAAAAATGCACTAGCGGTTAAAAAACCGTTTGTTGTAACACCTTATTCAAAATTCAATCATGAATTGGCGAGAATTTTATTAGAAGAAAAATATATTGAAAATTTTAAAATAATTGGCAAATTACCCAAGAAGATATTAAAAATAGAATTGAAGTACGACAAAAATGGTATCCCGACCATCCAAGAAATCAAGCGCATTAGCAAACCAGGTCGTCGCCTTTATTTAAAAAATAAGCAATTAAAACCAGTTAAATCCGGTTATGGTCGTTATATTATTTCTACTTCTTCTGGTTTAATGACTAATATTGAAGCCAAGAAACGCAATTTAGGAGGAGAAATAATTTGTGAAATATTTTAAAATTGGCAAATATGTCTAAAATAGGTAAAAAATCAATTGAAATACCAGTAAATGTAAAGATTGAAATTTTAGATAAAGAAGTGATGATAAAAGGGCCGAAAGGAGAATTAAAAATCCCAATTTTCGAAGGTTTTAAAGTGGAATTGGAAGGTGATTTATTAAAAGTTGTCCCTCTCTATCAAAAGAAATTTACTTTTGGTTTTTGGGGAACGCTCCGATCTTTGATTGCTAACGCTGTTAGAGGAGTAACAGAAGGTTTTGAAAAAAAATTAGAAATTGAAGGGATTGGTTATCGAGCTAATGTCGAAGGAAAAACACTAGTTTTAAACCTTGGTTTTTCTCATCCAATTAGATTTGAAATTCCCGAAGGTATTAATATTTCTACCGAAAAAAATATTATTAAAATTTCTGGTATTGATAAACAATTAGTTGGTCAAACCGCTGCCAAAATCCGCTCTTTTAAAAAACCAGAACCTTATAAAGGAAAAGGCATTCATTACGTTGGTGAATATATTCGGAGAAAGATAGGTAAAAAAGCAGGTATTGGCACGGCGACATCTTAATTATTAATAATTAATATAAAACATGAAAGAAAAGTACAATAAAAAAGAAAAACGATTAAGAAGACACAAAAGAATAAGGGCTAAAATTTTTGGAACGAAAATCAAACCACGTATAAATATTTTTATTTCCAACAAACATATTTATGCCCAAGCCATTGATGATATTCAAAAAGTGACTTTGACTAGTGTTTCTGATTTTGAATTAAAAAATAAGGACAAAAAATTAAATTTGAGCAAAAAAATTGGTCTTTTATTGGCGGAAAAACTATTAAAGATGAAAATTAATAAAGCTGTTTTTGATAGAGGGGGTTTTAAATACCATGGTCGGGTTAAAAATATTGCCGAAGGATTAAGAGAGGAAGGAATCAAATGTTAATTACAATGCTAAAAACATGATAAAAAACAGTTCGATATCCAAAAAAGAAATAAAAATTGAATCTAAAGAAAAAGCTTTTGAGGAAAAGTTATTGGATTTGAGACGGGTAACGCGCGTAGTGGCCGGCGGTAAACGTTTTAGTTTTCGGGCTACGTTAGTAATTGGTGATCGTCTTGGGAAGGTAGGTATTGGCATTGCCAAAGGCAAAGACGTAAGCGAAGCAATTGCCAAAGCTAAATCAAGTGCTCAGAAAAAAATGATTAAAGTGCCAATAATAAACGATACTATTCCTCATGAAGTGAGGGCTAAGTATTGTGCGGCAAGAGTTGTTTTAAAACCTGCTCAGCGCGGTCACGGCATTGTAGCTGGCGGCGCCGTTCGGGTTGTTTGTGAATTAGCAGGAATAAAAGATTTAAGCGCTAAAATTTTAAGCCGGACGCCAAACAAATTAAGCAACGCAATGGCCACTTTGGCTGCATTAAAAAAAATCAAGCCGAGTATTTTAAAACAACTGACAAAAAACGAAGTTCAAAAGTCGGAAAGATTGCAAGATAATAATAATTAATTATGCAAATTCACGAACTTAAAAAAGAATATAAAAATAAAGAAAGACGAAGAGTTGGCCGCGGAGGAAAGAGAGGCACTTATTCTGGGAGAGGATTAAAAGGACAAAAATCGCGCGCTGGAGCCAAGATCCGACCGGCTATTTATGATTTAATCATTAAAATCCCGAAAAAAAAGGGAATCAAATATAAACCATTAAAAAAAACACCAATTTCAATTAATTTGGATATTTTAGAAAAATATTATAAAAACAACGAAATTGTTTCTCCGCAAACGTTGTTTGAAAAGGGCTTAATCACTCAACAAAGAGGTGCATTACCTAAAATAAAAATTTTAGGTCGTGGTCGGCTAACTAAAAAATTAATTTTTAAAAAATGTCAATTTTCAAAACAGGCCTTTTCTAAAATAAATAGATAATTATGGCTATCTTATCCAAAATCATCCAAATATTTAAAATTAAGGATTTAAGAAAGAAAATTCTAATGGTTATTTTGATTTTGGTAATTTTTAGATTGTTTGCTGCGTTGCCCATTCCAGGAATTGACGTGGAGCGGTTAAGAGCAATTTTCGCTTCCAACCAATTATTAGGCATTTTGAATATTTTTTCCGGCGGTACCCTTAGTCGTCTATCCATTATGATGTTAGGCGTTGGTCCTTATATTACCGCTACTATTATTATGCAGCTTTTAACGATGGTAATTCCGCGGTTAAAGGAAATTTATTATGAGGAGGGAGAGAAAGGAAGAATGAAATTTAATCAATGGTCTCGATATCTGACCGTTCCGCTATGTATGCTTCAATCTTACGCTTTTCTTAATTTATTAATATCGCAGGAGGTTATTTCTCGTTTGGGGCCCATAGATTTTATTAGAAATATTTTAGTAGTCACAGCCGGTTCAATGTTTTTAATGTGGTTAGGAGAATTAATTACCGAATATAAAGTTGGCAATGGCATCTCCTTAATAATTTTTGCTGGCATCATTAGTGGTTGGCCCATAAATCTACGTTCGGCTATCTTATCTTATTCTTCCTCAGCGCTGCCAACTTATTTAATGTTTGTTGCCGTTGCTTTAATTGTTATTGCGGGCGTCGTTTATATTAATGAAGCAGAAAGGAAAATTCCTATTGCTTATGCTAAAAGGGTGCGAGGAAACAAAATGTATGGCGGAGTTTCCAGCTATCTTCCTTTAAAAGTGAATCAAGCAGGCGTTATTCCAATTATTTTTGCTATTTCTATTTTACTTTTTCCACAATTTATTGGCCAAATTATTGCCGCCATTAAGACACCTTGGGCTCTGAGTGCAGGAAAATTTTTAATGGGGATGCTTAATAATCAGCTGATTTATTCCGCTCTTTATTTTATTCTGGTTGTGATTTTTACTTATTTTTACACAATGGTTACTTTTGACCCTAAGGAAATTTCCATTAATTTACAAAGAAACGGCGGATTTATTCCCGGCATTCGACCCGGTCAATCAACAAGCGGTTATATTAATTTTATACTTCACCGCATTACTTTTGTGGGTGCCTTATTTTTGGGTACTATTGCCATTTTACCCAATATTTTGCAAGGAGTTACAGGAACACAATTTTTAACAATAGGCGGAACTTCTATTTTGATTGTTGTGGCTGTGGCTATTGAAACAATCAAGCAAGTTGAAGCGCAGTTAGTGATGCGCGAATACGAAGGATTTTAAATTACCAAATTTTATGAACAAACCGCAGATTCTAATTTTTTATGGTCCGCCCGGCGCCGGGAAAGACACCCAAGCGCGTCGAGTTTCTTTTATAACCAAAGCCTATATTATTAGTTCTTCAAAATTGATTGAGGAAAAAATTTTTAATCCTGAATTACAAAGCGATCCAATTATTCAAAGAGAAAAAAATAATTATGAAAGCGGGGCGCTTTGTACTCCTGAATGGATAACCGAAATTATTAATTCTAAAGTAAAAGAATTATACAATGAACAAACATCCCTAATTTTTACTGGTTCCCCGCGAACGCTTTACGAAGTCGAAAACGAAATTCCTTATTGGGAATCATTGTATGGTAAAGAAAATATTTTTGTGATTGTTATAAATTTAAGTGAAAACTCTTCTGTTTTTAGAAACAGTCATCGTCGTATTTGTGAACAATGTGGTTATCCAGTTATTCATTCCTGGGAGACAGAAATGTGGAAATTTTGTCCATTATGCGGGGGTAAAATTGTTAAACGAGGAGTTTTAGATGATGCGGAAACAATTAAAATTCGATTTAAAGAATATCTTGAACGAACAAAACCGGTTATCGATTATTTTAAAAATCGAAATTATCAGATTATTGAAATTGATGGCGAACCACTGCCAGATGTTGTTACCCAAAATCTATTTGAGCAATTAAAAAAAATTAATTTCTTCATCCAATGATAAAATTAAAAACCGAAGAAGAAATTAAAATTTTAAAAGAAGGCGGGCGTATTTTAAGCATGATTCTTGATGAGGTTGCTAAAAAAGTAAAATCAGGAGTGGCAACAAAGGAACTAGATTGGTTAGCCGAAAATTATATTTTAAAATACAATGGCGAGCCAGCTTTTAAAAATTATCAGCCAGAATTTAGTTTAAAATCTTTTCCCGCTTCTCTTTGTGTTTCGGTTAATAATGTTATTGTTCACGGCATCCCCGACAATTATTTATTGCGCAATGGTGATATTGTTAAATTGGATTTGGGATTGAAATATAAAGGACTTTTTACTGATAAGGCCATTACAGTTGGAGTGGGGAAAATTTCATCTTTAGCAAAAAAACTCATTATTACAACCAAAAAGGCATTATTGTTAGCTATTAAAACCGCTCGCATTGGTGCAACATTAGGAGATGTTGGTTATATCATTCAGCAATACGTTCGTTCGCAAGGTTTTTATGAAATTCGGGCTTTAACTGGTCATGGCGTTGGCTATAAACCTCATGAAGAGCCAGATGTTTTAAATTTTGGAACGCCCGATAAAGGAATTAAATTAAAAAGAGGCATGGTAATTGCGATTGAGCCAATGGTGGCGGTTGATTCTTCTGATGTGATTGAAATGCCCGATGGTAGTTTTGTAACAAAGGAAGGAGGATTAGCGGCACATTTTGAACATACGGTTGCTATTACTGATAGAGGGCCTTTAATTTTAACTAAATAATATGGCAAATATTTTAGCAATTGATTATGGAAGAAAAAGAGTGGGATTAGCAGTGGCGGATGAAAAGTTAAAAATTCCTGTTTTTTTAAAACCAATTGCTTACAAAAAAGAAACAGAGATGTTAACCAAAATCCATAAGATTTGTAAAGAGAAAGAGATTAAAAAAATTATTATTGGCCTTCCATTATCTTTTAATTTTCAAGAGACATCTATTTGCCAGAAAATCAAAGAGTTTGGAGAGAAAATTAGAGCATTAATTGGTGTGGAAGTAGACTATGAAAATGAAATTTTATCAACCGAAGCGGCAAAAAGCGTTCAAATTAGTTTAGAAAGATTAAAAACAGGAAAAAAAGAGCATTATAAACGGCAGTGGATGAAAAATCATTTTGATAGTCGAGCCGCCGCCTTTATTCTCGAAACTTACTTAAAAAAAAATAAAACTTGACATTTTTTAGAAGATAGTAAAATAAAAGTATATGAAACAAGTTAATCTTTATCTTGTCTTAATCATTATTTTCCTTGTTTTGATTCTTGGTTTTGTTGTTTATACTTATTATTCAGATTATCAAAGAGCAAAAGAAAATCTTGCTGACCGAATTATCTCCGCTCATTTAGAGAGATTTCCGGCGGGCACAAAAATAGAAGAAGGGATGAAAGGAGAAGAAAAAACCATTTTCAAACAAGGAGAGTGGCTTGGTGTTGTGGGAGAAATTAAGACAAAAGAAAGCGGTAAATTATCTTTTAAAATTTTTGATCTAAATGATAATTTAATAGCCACCAAAGATATTTGGCAAATGTCGACAAAAGAAGGTCAGGGAAGTTTCGGTATGTGTTGCATTGTTGTGCCTAACGAAGCGGGGCAATTTAAACTTTCCCTCTTTTTTAATGATAATTTGATGAAAAATTTGAATTTTTCAGTAACCGAATAAAATTGCGAGATGATTAAAATTTAAAATTAAAAAAGTTGAGCGCACAGCAATCTAAAGATAAAAAATAATAAATAATAGTTTTGTGCAATCATCAAACAAAATGATTGCTTTTGTTTTTTTATTCTTTTCGCTTATAATTAAATTATATGGCCAAACCATTTCTTTCTGTTATTATTCCCGCCTATAATGAAGCAGGACGTTTACCTAAAACCCTGTTGGATATCGATAAATATCTTTCCCAAGCAGGTTTTTCTTATGAAATAATAGTAGTTAATGATGGCTCAAAGGATCGAACGGCGGAAATAGTTATAAAAATGCAAGAGATGGTGAAAAATTTCCGTTTAATTAATAATCAAATAAATCAAGGAAAAGGCGCGGTTGTTGCTCAAGGAATGTTGGCGGCAAAAGGCACCATTCGTCTTTTTACAGACGCGGATAATTCCACATCTATTGATCAAATTGAAAAATTTCTTCCTTTTTTTAAAGAAGGATATGATGTAGTTATTGGTTCGCGGGCAATGAAAGATTCTCAATTGCCGGTTAAGCAACCATTTTATCGTCAATTATTAGGAAAAATTGGTAATTTAATTATTCGGATTTTAGTTGTGCCAGGTATTAATGATACGCAGTGTGGCTTCAAGGCTTTTACCGAAGAAGCGACGTTAGAAATTTTCCCGCGATTAATGATCAAACGCTGGGGTTTTGATGTTGAAATTTTGGCATTGGCGCGATTATTGGGTTTTCGAATAAAGGAAGTTGGGGTGCGTTGGATTAATGATCCTCATTCAAAAGTTAAAATTTCAGCTTTTTTTGAAGTTTTAAGCGAAGTAATAAAAATTCGATTAAATATCTGGCGAAAGAAATATAAAATAAATTAAGGAAATGATTAATCCCAAAAAAATTAATAATAAATCAAACAATAATTACCAAGGATATGTTTCAGAATTGAGACAAAATCCAATTTCAAAAGATTGGATCACTATTGCTTTAATTCGCGCCAAAAGGCCAGAACAGCTAATTATTCAAAGACCAAAAAGAAAAGTTGTTTCTAAAAAAAATTGTCCCTTTGAAGATCCACAATTGAGTGGGCACAAAACGCCGGAATTAATAAAATTTTTATCTAATAAAAAAGGTTGGTTTTTGCAAATTTTTGAAAACAAATACCCAGCTTTTCAACCAAAAAATGTTTCAACAACAGAACAAATAATCGGACCCTACAAAACAATTAACGGTTATGGTTACCATGAATTATTAGTTCTAAAAGACCATTATAAACCCTTGTCAGATTATTCATTAAAAGAATTGGGCATTATTTTAAGGGCTTTACAAGAACGTTATTGTGAAATTGCCCAAGACAAAAAAATAAGATATATTTCAATTTTCCATAATTGGGGACCAACGGCTGGAGCTTCAATTTACCATCCTCATTTACAAATTATCGCTATTCCCGTAATTCCTCCGCGCGTTCAATACTCTTTAACCGGCAGCCATCGCTACTGGATAAAAAATCATAAATGCGTCCATTGTCAAATTAATAAATTTGAGCTGTCTTATCAAAAAAGAATTTTGCTTAAAAGCGGCAACGTTATTGCTTTTAGCCCTTTTGTTTCGACAGAGCCGTTCGCCGTGACAATTATCCCTTTAAAACATTTGTCTTATTTTGAAGAAACCCCAACAAAAATTATTATGGAAATAGCCGATGTTTTGAGAAAAACTCTAAAAATTTTAAAAACCAAACTTAAAGACCCCGATTATAATTTATTTATTCACACCGCTCCGACCGTCGAAAAAAGAAAATATAAACACTATCATTGGCATCTGGAAATTATTCCCAAAATTTCTATTTCCGCTGGCTTTGAACTTTCAACAGGCATCGAAATTACTACTATTGATCCAGATGAAGGAGTGCAATATCTAAAGAATAAGTAGTTTATGTTAGAAACATTTTTTTCGGCAATTGCCAATTTTATTTTGAAAGTTATTTCAAGAAGTGGCTATTTAGGTGTTTTCTTTTTAATGGTACTTGAAAGTTGTAATATTCCTGTTCCATCAGAAATTACAATGCCGTTTGCCGGTTTTTTAGTTAATCAAAAAATTTTTTCTCTTTTAATACTGGCACTAATTGGCGCTTTGGGAAATTTATTTGGCTCCTTGATTTCCTATTTTATCGCACTTAAATTGAAAAATGATTTAAAAAATTTTTTAGCAAAATCAAAAATTTTCTATCCTGATTATTTATCGGCCGAAAAATTTTTTATTAAATATGGAGACAAATCCGTTTTTTTAGCTCGTTTGTTGCCCATTGTTAGAACTTTTATTTCTTTTCCAGCTGGTATTTTCGGAGTGAAGCTTAATAAATTTATCATTTATACTTTTATCGGCTCTTTTGGTTGGTCTTATTTTTTAGCTCAGGTAGGTTATTATTTAGGAGAAAGATGGACTATTTTGAGTGTCTATTTTCGAGACTTCGATTATTTAATTGTTGCCGTGTTTATTGCCGGTATAATTTATTATATAATTAAAAAAGTTAGAGAGATAAAAACTTATCAACGGTCGAATTAAATGTAAAATTATGCAATATAAAGTTGTTGTCACAAGAAAAATTCCCGAAGCCGGGATTAAATTATTAAAAAGGGCTGGTTTCAATGTTTTAATTAATCCTTATGACCGAGTTTTAAAACGAAACGAATTAAAAAAAATGGTTAAAGGCGCTTATGGAATTCTGTCACTTTTAACTGATAAAATTGATGGAGAAATTTTGGATGCCGCTGGACCGCAATTGAAAATAGTGGCCAATTATGCAGTTGGTTATGATAATTTTAAATTAGAAGATTTTAAAGCTAGAAAAATTTATGCCACCAACACGCCGGGTGTTTTAACTGAAACTGTTGCCGAACATACTATCGGTTTACTTTTTGCCATTGCCCAAAGAATTGTTGAAGCGGATGAGTTTGTGCGCCAAAGAAAATTTATGGGGTGGGCACCGATGCTCTTTTTAGGCACTGATATAAGAAATAAAACATTGGGTATTGTTGGTTTGGGGCGAATTGGCGGAGAGGTGGCAAAAAGAATGAGAGACGGTTTTGGATTAAAAATTATTTATTTTGACACTAAAAGAAACAAAGAATTGGAGAAAAAATTAAAAATTAAATATCTTCCTTTTAAAATGCTTTTAAAACAATCCGATTTTATAAGCATTCATGTTCCGCTTTTACCAACAACGCGCCACATGTTTACTTTGAAGGAATTTAAAATAATGAAAAAATCAGCTTATATAATCAATACTGCCCGTGGCGCCGTAATAAAAGAAAGGGATTTGGTAAAGGCATTAAAACAAAATTTGATTGCGGGTGCTGCGTTAGATGTTTATGAATTTGAACCAAAGATAATTCCAGAATTAATTAAATTGCCAAATACCGTTCTTTTGCCCCACATTGCTTCAGCAAGCATAGAGACGCGTTCGAAAATGGCAGAAATGGCGGCAAAAAATATTATTGCCGTTTTAAAAGGCAAAAAGCCAACAAACCCTATTCGTTATTAGTTATCCACAATGAAATTCCATAATTAAAGATTTTTAGTTATAATATAAATGAGCATCAAAAGGTCGAATAAAAAATTAAATTAAAAAATATAAAATATATGGTCGTTCAATCTTGGGCAGACATTTTAGTCGGGTCATTCCAAACTTGGTGGAATGTTTTTGTTGGTTTCTTACCAAATTTTTTAGGCGCCCTAATTGTTTTTCTTATTGGCTTAATTATTGCGGCTGGTTTGGCGGCATTGATTTCCAAAATTATCGGTGCCATTAAATTAGACAAATTATTGGAAAAATTTGGCGTAGGTAGGTTTTGTCAACGAGCCGGCTGGAATTTAAATTCAGCCAAATTTTTAGGAGAGGTTATTCGATGGTTTTTCATTCTTGTTTTTCTTTTAGCCGCCACCGATATTTTGAAATTACAGGCAATTAGCGGATTCTTAAAAGATGTGCTTTTGTACCTACCAAACATTATTATTGCTATCGTTATTATCTTAGCAGCAATTATTGTTGGTGATTTCTTGGCTGGTTTGGTTAAAGGAGCGGTAAGAGGAGCCAATCTTTATGCTTCAAAATTACTTTCTTCTCTTACGCGGTGGGTTATTTTAATTTTTGGTTTTTTGACTGCTTTGATTCAGCTAGGTGTTGGCGTAGCAATTATTAACACCGTGATTACTGGTTTGATTGCGATGCTTGCTATTGCCGGCGGCATTGCCTTTGGTTTAGGTGGAAAGGAATATGCTTCTCATTTAATCGAGGAATTCCGCAATCGCATCGAGGAAAGATAAAAAGTAACATTTAAATAGCCCCCTAGAAAGAGGGGGCTATTTAATTTTTCCACACCTTGACATTTAAAAAACTTTTGCTAAAATAGAAACACAACAATGTGTAAATACGCTCAATTATTTAGCATTATTCAAGGAAGCTAATTTAAGAGGGAATTTTTGTTTAAAAAATCCGCTTCCTTGAATAAGCGGATTTTTTAAAAAATTGAGCGTAGCACTTTAACAATTAAAAGGGTACAATGAAGCATTTTTTATCGGGACGAAATTAAGGGCGTATGGTGGATGCCTCGACTAGAAAAGGCGATGAAGGACGTGGCGTAGCTGCGATAAGTCTCGGGGAGGTGCGTAGCAACCTTTGATCCGGGAATTTCCGAATGGGGAAACCCAATCGCGTAAAACGCGATTATCCGTTTACCTAAAGGGTAAACGGAGGCGGACCCGCTGAAGTGAAACATCTCAATAAGCGGAGGAAAAGAAACCAAGTCCTACTAAAATAGGACATCATTTCCTGAGTAGCGGCGAGCGAAAAGGGAGAAGCCCAAACCTCGTTTATTTTTAAATAAACGAGGGGTTGTAAGGCAAATACGTTTTTCTTCGAACATCTTTTAGTTTTTTACTCGAGTATTAAAAGATTGTCGGAGAAAAAGAGAGTTACAAAATTTTTGGTTAGCCGAATAGGCTGGAAAGCCTAACCAAAGAAGGTAATAGTCCGGTAGGCAAAAACTAAAAATCTCTCTTGTATTTGTTCTTGAGTACTTCGAGAAAAGGTAGCCTCGGAGGAAACAGCCAGAACTAAACTGGCAAGGCTAAATACTTTTCTAGATCGATAGCGGACAAGTACCGTGAGGGAAAGGTGAAAAGTAGGCCGGTGAGGCCGGTGAAATAGAACCTGAAACCATACGCTTACAAGGAATCGGAGTCTGCCGTTTGGTGGATGACGATGTGCCTATTGAAGAATGAGCCAACGAGTGTATAGATGCTGCTTTGGTTAATTCCGCTCAGCGGAAGGAGCCATAGGGAAACCGAGGTTTAAAAGAGCGTTTACTATTTCTTCGCAATAAAAATTGCGAAGAGATGGTAGGGTAGCATTTATACGACCCGAAGCCAAGCGAGCTTACCATGGCCAGGATGAACTCCATTGAAAAATGGAGGGAGGTCCGAACCGGTTGGTTGTGCAAAACCTTCGGATGAGCTGTGGTAAGAAGTGAAAAGCTAATCGAGCTTGGTAATAGCTGGTTCTCTCCGAAATAGCTTTAGGGCTAGCGGTCGTCTTTTCAATTCTCGAGGGTAGAGCTACTGGTTTAATTGTAAAGGGCGAAAGCTCGGCAATTAAGTCAAACTCCGAATACCGAGAACGAGGACGACCAGTAAGACTACGGGGGCTAAGCTCCGTGGTCAAAAGGGCAAGAACCCTGATCGCCGTCTAAAGCCTCTAAATCTTGGTTAAGTGTTAAAGGAAGTGATTAGCCGATGACAGATAGGATGTTGGCTTAGAGGTAGCCATCATTTAAAGAGTGTGTAACAACTCACTATCATATCCGTCGTTTGACGGATTGGCTAATCGCGCCAAAAATTTAGCGAGGCTAAAACCAAGTGCTGAAGACGCGATCCAGCCGTAGTTTTACGTTCAGGTCTTTATATTTTTTAAGACGTGAGTGTAAAACTACGGCTGGAGGTAGGAGAGCATTCCTATTGCGGTGAAGGTTGACCCGCGAGGGCAACTGGAGTAATAGGAAGAGCGAATGTTGGCATGAGTAACCGCATGTCCGATGAGAAATCGGACCGCCGAAAATCCAAGGTTTCCGTGGCAATGGCAATCATCCACGGGTTAGGCGAGCCTAAGGCAATGGCGAAAGCCGTAGCTGATGGATAGCTGGTTAATATTCCAGCCCTTCCCACAAATTCGATGGAGTGACGAAGGAAATAAAGTCGAGCATCTTAATGGTTTGGTGTCCTCTTTATCAAGAAATGTTTGCTAGGTAAATCCGGCAAACTGCTTTTAATGGCGAATTTCGGGTAAAAAGGAAATCTCACTTCGGTGGGAAATTCGACTGAAGAGCCTTCCAAGAAAAACTTCTAAGGTTAATTTGTGGGAATTCGTACCGGAAACCGACACAGGTGGATAGGTGTAAGAGCACCAAGGCGAACGGGTGAGTCCTCGTTAAGGAACTCGGCAAAAAAGCGGTCGTAAGTTCGCGATAAGACCTTCCGTCGAAAGACGGACGCAGCAAAAGACCCTCTAGCGACTGTTTAATAAAAACACAGGTCCCTGCTAACTCGTAAGAGGATGTATAGGGGCTGACGCCTGACCGATGCGAGAAGGTCAACGCTCTCGGTTGTCGTTTATTTATAAATGATAGCTGAAGGGCCGAAGCCCTCGTCAATGTCGGCGGTAACTATAACCGTCCAAAGGTAGCGCAATTCCTTGTCGGGTAAGTTCCGACGCGCATGAATGGCGTAACGACTAGAGGACTGTCTCAACGAGGAGCCCGGTGAAAATGCGATTCCAGCGAAGACGCTGGGTACCTGCGACAAGACGAAAAGACCCCGGGAGCTTTACTGTAGCTTGATATTGGGTTTAAGTTATTACTGCGTAGCATAGGTGGGAGACTGTGAAATCCTGATTTCGGTCAGGATGGAGTCGTCAGTGAAATACCACTCTGTGATAATTTAAATTCTAACTTCGATGGCAAAAACGTCGGAGGACAGTGTCTGGCGGGCAGTTTTTCTGGGGCGGAATCCTCCTAAAAAGTAACGGAGGAGTTTATTAAGGTCGGCTAAGTGCGGATGGAAATCGCACTGGTCGTGTAAAGGCAAAAGCCGGCTTAACTGTGAGGCTGACAAGCCGAACTCAAGTTTATTAAAACTTGACGGTCCGCATTTTTAATATTTGCGAACTGAGATGCGAAAGCAGAACTTAGTGACCCGACGGCTCTTATTAGAAAGGCCGGAGACATCGGACAAAAGCTACCCCGGGGATAACAGGCTGGTCAGACCCGAGAGTCCCCATCGACGGTCTGGTTCGGCACCTCGATGTCGGCTCATCCTAGCGCGGGGCTGAAGAAGGTCCCAAGCGTTTGGCTGTTCGCCAATTAAAAGGATACGTGAGCTGGGTTTAAACCGTCGTGAGACAGGTTGGTCTCTACCTGTCGCAGGCGCTGACACTTGCGGGAAGTCGACCCTAGTACGAGAGGACCGGGTTGAACGAACCTCTGGTGTACCGACTTTTCCACCAGGAGAATTGCCGGGTAGCTATGTTCGGTGTGGATAAGCGCTGAAAGCATCTAAGCGCGAAGCCCATCCCAAGATTAGGTGTCGTTTCACCTCCTAGGAGATGACTAGGTTGATAGGCGCCAGGTGTAAGATCCGTAAGGATTTTAGCCAAGGCGTCCTAATCGGGTGATTCGTCCCGATAAAAAATGCTTCATTGTAATATCAAAAATTATCAGCAAAGATTTCTCGGTGATTTAGCCCATTGTGAACCACCTCTTCCCATTTCGAACAGAGAAGTGAAAGCAATGGGCGCCGATGGTACTCACCCGAACACGGTGGGAAGAGTAAGCTTCGCCGAGAATTCTTTGCTGATAATAAAAAAGTCCGTCAAATGGCGGACTTTTTTTAATTTTTCGATTCTAATTTTTATTTTCGTTCTGTTTTTTTAAAAAATATTCATAGAGCGCTTCCGGACTTTTGGTAATAAATGCTGAAAAATATTGTTCTTTATCTTTGTTCTGAATTAAAAAAGGTTCTTTTTCAAAATATTTCATCAAATAAAAAAATAAAGTTCTGTTGAGACGACCGTTGCCAATATGAAACGGGCTAATGATCAAGAAATGATAATGAAAATCACTAATAATTTCTAAAGGTATTTTTTTATTATAACAGAAAAATTCAAACTGATATTTGTTGATTGTTCTTATTAAATTTTTCATTTGTTGAGGTATCAGATGAGCGGGAATCCCAATCAATTCATAATTTAATTCGCCAATTATAAAATCATTTTTACGATAATTTCCAACCGCTTCCTCTGGCAAAAATTTATTTTGCCAGTCACTAGAACCTTTAAAAATCAATTCGTGCGCCTTTTTAATATCAAATTCTGACAGGGGGTTTTCTTTTTCTTTTGCGCGTTTTTCTAAATACAAAATTGTTCCAATATGACCGTTATTGTTATTTCTTTCCAACCCCTCTTTTATTATTTGATAATTAGGACAATGATTACTGAGCAACTCCGATTCGTAAATAAATTTCGCTAAAAACTCAATTCTATTTTTCATTATTGCCTCCCATTTTTATAAATTAAAGATCTAATTTAATTATACCAATTTTAAAGATAAATTAAAAAAATTCTCTAATGGCCGGCGGCTTATTTTCAAAATTTATAAATTATGTATTTGCGTGTTTTAAAATTTCTACAAAAATATAAATAAGATAAAGAAAGAGCAAGAATAAAGCTTCTTTTTTGGAAAGTTTGCGATCGGTTTGAGAGAATAAAAAGAAAAAAACTAAAGCTAAAATCAAAAAAAATCGCGCAAGCGCCATTGAAGAAAAGTCGGAAATAGTAATTGGATGAATCAAAGCAATTAGACCAATTACTAAAGTGGCTGGGAAAATTACAGAACCCATTAAATTTCCTAAAACCATCCACGTTTCACCTTTGCGTGCCGAATTGATAGAAAAATAAATTTCCGGTAGAGCATTTATTAGTCCTGTCATTAAGAGACCAATTAAAATTAAAGAAACGTTTAATTGATTGGAAATTGCCCGAGCAGAGAAAATGATAAATTGGGAGGCGATAAAGAGAATTATCAATATTCCAAGAATTTGAAGGATGCTCCTAATAAAACTTTTAAATTCTATAATTATTTGTAATGGTTCTTTAAAATGAGATTCTTGGAAAACTTTACGAAAGCGTTCTTGTTTGGAAAAAAGCCAGAAAACATAAAGAGCAAAGGCTAAAATTAAAATTAAAGCATCACCTCGGGAAATTCGGCCGTCCATTGCTAATAATAAAGGCAAAAGAGCGGCAATAAAGGTAAAAATACAGGTATTTTGAACGGTGCGACTTTCAGTAGGAATTACTTTATTTTTAGAAAACAAAACGCCTAATGCTACAGCCAAGGTTAATGCAACTAAGTTATTGCCCAAAACATCGCCAAAAGATAAATCAGGTACGCCATTAATAGCAGAATTAATTCCCAAAAACAAATTGGGAAACGCAGAAGCAAGAGCCATTACAAAAAAAGCCAAGACAAATTCGCGTACTCCTAAAAAAGACGAGATTTTAATCAAAATTTTTACTAATTTTTCACAGCAAATATATAAAATAATGGCTGAAATAATTAATAATACCAAATAACCGATGAGCATATATTAATTATAACAACATATAGAATATTAATCCAAGGTCTGAAAATTCAATTTTGCAGCTGCCATCGGCTGGCGAGCCCTCGCAAAGGGCGAGCCAGCAATAACTTTTTCCAACTGGCGGTGTGTATTTGAAAAAATCCGAACTGATTTCATTAACGGGCTCGGCGGGCGGAATTCTCCCCTAACCCCCCTTCCGCCCGCCTCGCCTTGAAGCGGAAGCGAAAAGGACGATTTCAAGTTTTTCGCGGGCGGCAGCCGCAGGGAAAATCATAAATGGTTTTCCTCTTTAGCAACAAATTCCTTATTTAATCTTATACTAAACCAAAACACTTGACAAGGAATTATTATGAATATATACTCAAAACAGATAGTCGAACAAAGGTCGAGGCTATCATTAAAAATTAAGAAAGGAGATGCAAAAAACTATGCCAAGATTTGATGGTACTGGTCCAATGGGGCTAGGTCCAAGAACCGGATGGGGTCTCGGCCCTTGCGGGGGCGGAATGAGACGAGGCTGGAGGTACTGGGGCGGTTATGGTTTCGGTTTCAGGAGATTTATTTCTCCTA